>Ga0265294_10003686_pt1 | contig 19438 bp, 15 predicted proteins | sample MunlanPumphouse3_FD_192504 | JGI IMG/M metagenome (GOLD analysis project Ga0265294, IMG submission 192504) | Groundwater microbial communities from a municipal landfill in Southern Ontario, Canada - Pumphouse #3 | ecosystem: Environmental > Aquatic > Deep subsurface > Groundwater | place...
TGTTTTTTGCTCCGATTCCCCCAGGAGTACAGTCCACGACAAGCTCGACCTTTTCGATCAGATCCTCAAGGGTTCCGGCTGCGGAAATTCCGGCTTTATCAAAGGCTTCCAATCTCTCAGGTAGTGTATAGATTTCATAACCAAGCTGCTTAGCTACAGCAGCTTCGTAATTTGGTTTGGTTTTTACAACCCCGATAATCTCCATATCATCCTGAGCTTGCACAGCGTCTGCAACTCTTTTCCCAATCGTTCCATATCCATTTATTGCGATTTTTGCTTTTGCCATCTCTTATCCTGTCCTACCCAGATTCAAGTTTTATGTTGAAAATATTAAAATAAATTTATAAACATTATTAACACTGATATTTATAATAAATAATGATTTCTTCCCTGTTTTTGCCCTATGATATAAATTTAAGGATTAAATAGCTTGTGAAGCAAATTTCCCATATGGCTTTTTGAAAAATATTTGGAGGATTTGCTTTTTTTCGAAAAACTTTATTCTAGAAAAACTGAGCTTTAAACTATCCCAGAGCTAAAGCTGCAGAGGCTTTAGGCTGCAGCCTATTAATATCGAGGATATAAAAAATTAGTTTAGCTCTACAGGAAAGCAAACTCCTTTTTCGGATAGTACAAGATTATATATTCAGTCGAGCTTAACATATTCTAAAAAAAAGGGCAGATATTACTATATATTTAGAGGGGCTCTTTAGTTTTTTGCAAGCTCGGTTAAGAGCTATTAAGATTCACTGACTGAAATCAAGCAAGAGGTAGTAAGGGAATGGATAAGTATGATGTAATTGTTGTTGGCGCAGGAGTAAGCGGACTTTTAGCTGCCCTCACGCTTTCCAAACATGGAAAAAAAGTGCTTGTTCTTGAAAAAAAGAGTAAACTTGGTGGAAATTGTAATAGTTATATGGTTGATGGATTTCAGGTAGACACCGGAGCTCATGCAATTACCCACCTTCAGGCAGGCCCGCTCAGACGCCTGATGGATAACTATTTTGACTATCAGCCGGTCTTTGAGGATTACGGAAACTATTTCATCAGAACCGAAGCTCATTTCATGAAAGTGCCTTCAAACCTGAAAGATTTTGTAACATTTGATGTTTTGCCAAGAAAAGATAGGGTAATACTATCTCAGGCAATTACCAAAGCCCTTACCCTTTCCTCATTCGGGTTTGATCTTTCCAAACAGTCGGTCTACGACTCGCTTCCAAAGAACCTTTCAAAGGACACCTTTGATTTCGTGGATACGATTTCAGGTTTTCTGTCCGGCAGATCCATGAAAGAAACCTCAGCTCAACGCATCCTTTCTGGGAGCAGTTTTGTGCGGGACAGTATAACACAGGAACAGTTTGATTCGATGATAGGCAAATTAGAAACTAAAAGGCGCCAATCTACCGAGTCCATCCTTGCCTCTGTGTTGCCCTATAATCTTCACGCCTCCTTAAAAACCAGAATGAACAGAGTCTCAAAACCCTTCATCTCCTTAGAAAGGCTTGCTACAAACAGGGTGCACTACTCCCAAGGCTATCCCAGAAAAGGTTTAAAGTCCCTTCTAAATGCAATCCTTTATTCCCTGCCCGATTCCGTGAAAATCAAAACTGAATGCGAGGTAAAACAGATCCTTGTAAGGGAGGGAGCAGCTTTTGGCGTGGAAGCCGATGAAATCTACGAAGCTGATTTTGTAATTCATACCGGTTTTGCCTCCGATCTTCCAAAACTCATAAAAGACCTGCCAGCCTCTTACGTGGAAAAATTAAAAGGTATTGTCCATACAAAAAGCCTCTCGATCTGGCTTGGGCTGGATCAGGAATTGCCGGAATTCAACTATACGGGCTCGGAAATTTGGTTTAAGGATTTTCCATACTGGGCCATGCCCATAAGCAATTATGATTCCTCCCTTGCCCCAAAGGACAAACAACTTGTAGGCTTTTCCTTTGTCATTGATGAAAAGAAAGCCGAAGCTGCGGAAAAGAAAAAAGCCTATCAGACAATCTTCAGAGCCCTTCCGGATATTGAAAAACATATCGAGATGAAACATGAACAGATCATGATCCCTGAAAAGGCTGCAGTCACTATTGATGGCCACTTTGCCGAGATCCGCGCTCCTATAAAGAATCTTTATATTGCAGGCACGGACACGGACCGACGCAGTATGGGAATTACCAGAGCATCTTACTCAATCATCGAATTACTAAAAATACTAAATGAAGACGGGAAGCTTTATTGATCCCGTTTTCTCTCTTTTTCAGTTTGTAAGCGCTTGGATTGGAGCTGGGATTCTGCCCCCTCTTTTGATAAATTCTTCAGAGCTGAAACCTTTTACCTGCATAACCGGCGCTTTTCCTAGCAGCCCTCCGAATTCTACAGCCTCCCCCACCTTTTTGCCGGGAGCGGGAATGAGCCTAACTGCTGTAGTTTTTTTATTAATCATCCCAATTGCCATCTCGTCTGCAATAATTGCAGAGATTGTAGAAGCCGGAGTGTCTCCAGGTACTGCTATCATGTCAAGGCCAACTGAGCAGACACAGGTCATGGCTTCGAGTTTTTCAAGGCTTAAAGATCCTGCATTTACGGCTTTAATCATGCCTTCATCTTCACTTACAGGAATAAAGGCTCCGCTTAAACCTCCCACAGAAGAAGAAGCCATTGAGCCGCCTTTTTTAACAGCGTCGTTGAGAAGAGCAAGCGCTGCAGTTGTCCCGTGTGTCCCACAGCGTTCAAGCCCCATGGCTTCTAGGATTCGAGCCACGCTATCTCCTATGGCTGGAGTTGGAGCAAGGGAAAGATCCAAGATTCCAAATTCAACTCCGAGTCTGCGGGCAGCTTCCCGCCCAACCATTTCTCCCATACGGGTAATCTTAAAGGCCGTTTTTTTGATAGTCTCTGAAATATCAGTTAGGTCCGGGTCTCTAAGTTCGCGAAGGGCCGCATTTACCACTCCCGGGCCGCTTACGCCTACATTTATTACGGAATCAGGTTCTCCGATCCCATGAAAAGCTCCTGCCATGAAAGGATTATCCTCAGGAGCGTTTGCAAAAACCACAAGTTTAGCGCAACCAAGGCCGTCCCGATCAGCGGTTTTTTCAGCGGTTTTTTTAATGATTTTTCCCATAAGAGCCACAGCATCCATATTGATTCCAGCTTTTGTGGTAGCCACGTTTACGGAAGAGCAGACTTTTTCAGTGCAGGCAAGAGCCTCGGGAATGGAATTGATTAGTTTTAAGTCGCCTGGAGTCATGCCTTTGTGAACAAGGGCACTAAACCCTCCGATAAAGTCCACACCAAGTTCTTTTGCGGCCTTGTCAAGGGTTTTTGCAACAGCGACATAATCTTTTGCTTCACAACTTTCTGCGGCAAGAGCTATGGGAGTTACTGCGATTCTTTTGTTTATGATAGGAATCCCATAAAGAGCCTCGATTTCTTCTGTTGTCCGGACCAGATCCTGAGCACAGCCCATGATTTTTTCATAAATCTTTTCGTTAAAATGGTCAAGATCTGGATGAGCACAGCCCCTGAGGTTGATGCCCATAGTTACGGTCCTGATGTCCAGGTTTTCCATTTTTACCATCCGGATGGTTTCTAGAATTTCGTTTGGATTGATAAGCATTAAAGCCCTTCTCCTTTTGAGTTGATTTTTTGCTTTTTTCCTTTGTGCATTATTCAGGGGCTCAGATCCTGTGCATGAAGCGGAAAACGTCTTCGTGCTGGACTTTTACTTCAACTCCTAGCTCTTTTCCTTCCGTTTCCATATCCATCTGAAAAGCCGGAAGGTCAAAACCTTCTTTTGGGGCTTCGGCCAGCATAATCATGGTAAAAATCCCCTGCATGGTTGTCTGGGTGATATCGACTATGTTTACCTTGAAGTTTGCCATCACTGTGGTGATGCGAGCAACGATTCCTACTTTATCGCTGCCAATTACCGTAATTATAAATCGACTTGATGCCATAGTTTTTCCTCTTATTTTCAATTTAAGGCTCACTTATATTTTAATTTTCAAATGATTCCAAGATTCTGTCCACAATCCGAGCATTTTTTTCCCTAGCTTTGAGCTTTAGTGTAAGATCTGAATATTTTTTGTAAAGAGCTAGCCGTTCCTCAAAAATTTCTCTGAGGCTTTTTTCCCGATACCCCACAATTCCCCTTTTTCCAGGGTCTTTGACCCTTTTCATGATGTTATTTAAAGAGGTGTCCAGGAAAATTACTGTGGATCTTTCCTTCAAAAAAGCCATCGCCTTCTCGGAATAAATCACGCTTCCTCCAGGGGATACTACGCAGTTATCCTTCAATTCGAGTTCGAGCACGGCTTCTTCTTCCAGTCTGATTAGGACGGAATCTCCCTGTGTATCGATAAGCATCTGAAGCGGCATACCTGCCTTTTCTTTGATTATTGAATCCACATCTATGAAGGCGTAACCCAGACGCTTGGCAAGTAGCTTTCCAATCGTGCTTTTTCCCACTCCAGACATGCCTATTAATGTTATGTTCATGAAAACCCTCTTCTGAGTCCTGCTGTTAGTGGACTCAATTATTTAAAAATTCCCTAAAGAAAGGATCTTTTCCTTTATTCGCACCAGCAAAAATAAATCCTTTTATTATATGAGAACTCTCCTTTAAGCTAAAGTCCCGGGGGCTTCTCAGCCCATTTTTAAAAATTTCATAGAAAAAAAAGCCTGTTATAGAGCAAGGGGATTTCGTTTCATCAATAGAAAATGTGAGGGGGAAGGGAACAATACATTATATATTCTATATTCTATATTCTATATAATACATAATATTAAAAAAGAGGAAAAAGGCCGGGAGAACGCCAAACCTTTTCAGACGAGTTCGACTGTCAGGGCCATGTTTATTTTATTTTCTCCGGGAGGCACTTCGTGATGGGTTGTGGTCAGGTAGTCCCCGCTTGATATTTTTCCATCCCCATCAACATCGATATGGGCGGAAAGAGAGTAAGTCCTTTTTTCCTCAAGTTCCGGAAATTCAAGAGTAAAGGGGATTTTGTTTTCTTTTGAATCAACAGCCACGTTTTGAAGCAGGGTTTCGGAAATTAGGGTTGAAGGAGCATCCATAAGGCTTACGTCCTCAAGCCTAACAGAAAGGCTCGCATTTTTAAAACCTGAGGGATTTTCCTCAAAAAAAAGATTGCCTTTAAGAAGGCCGTAGTTTTCAGAGGTTTTTCCTTGTGCACCTTCAGCTTCTGCCTCTCCTGAATCCGCATCTTCTGTTTTGGTTTCGTCTTCAGCTGCAGGCTGCTTCTCCCCAGTTTCCAGGCTCTGGGATTTATCATAATTTCCCAGAACAAAACTGCTCTCCACACCATTTACTCTGACTGTATACTCTCCGGCCTCAAGCCCTTCGATATCGATTGGGATGTGCTCTGTAAAGAAGACCAAGTTCAGCGTGCAGGGAGCATTTTCCCGGGTCAGGGTCGGAAGGTCCACAAGAATGAGCCCTTCCTTTTGCCTTTCAACCTTTATATTTTTGGAATCAAGTCTTTCACAGTTTCCTGAAAGTGTGCCTGAGACAACTGCAACCACCTGCGGAGGAATGGATTTACTCATTATAACCATAACTTTATTGACAGCTGCCTTTCCGGGAGCGTAAGCCTCGCCCGGAGCCTGAAGATCATAGGGAGTAAGCTTAAAACCCGTTTTTATATCATTGACTTTGACTGTATAGTTTCCAATCTCAAACCCTTCAAGATCAAGAGGAATTTGTTCTTCAAAGGGTACAAGCACTTGAGGGCAAAAAGCCTCCGCAGGGCGGAGCGTGGGAATATTTATCTTAATCTTAAAATTTTCTCTCTCTACCGTGATGTTTTCTCTATCAATCCGGGTGCAGCCGTCGGAGAGATTGCCTTTTGCAAAAACCCTTATCTCAGGCGGAATTCCCGTTTTTTTCATCTCGATTGAGATTTTTTCAACCGGAGCAATTCCGGAAGTGAATGCGCTCTTCGGGCTTTCAGGCTCGTTTTCCAAATCCGAAGCTTCGCCTTCATCTCCGCTCTTAACACAGCCGCTTAGAGGAAGCAGCAGTAGAATAAGGGCAAGAGTAAGCAGTTTTACTAAGATTTTTGTTTTCATGGTCTCACCTTTTACTTCTTACCTAGCTTTCAGAGAATATAGTCCTTCCTTAAACTACAAGGGAATTCGTAGTTATCCGAGCCTGTTTTAACTTATTTGTAAATTAAAAAAAGGTCTGAAAAAACCTGGCATTTCTAAGCATTGGGGCATTTTTGAGAAAAATATAAAATAGAGCAAAAATGCAACATTTAAGCGAAAAGGGCTCTTTTTCAGCTCCAAAGAAGCCTGGGAAGAGAAATTTACTTCATTTCTGTCTTTTAAGGATTTCTTTTATAATCGCTCCGCTGCTGCAAAGAGGGCAGGCTTTTGAAAAAGGAATTCGGACAACTTTTGTAGAGAAGCCTCTTTTTTTCAGTTCGCTTTCCAGTTCATTAACTTCAAAGTGCTGGTCGTAACCAAGAGCAACGATATCAGGCCTAATTTGTATTAAAGGCTCAAACATGTCCTTTTCACTTCCCAAAAGAGCAAAATTGACTACTCCAAGCGCACTTACCATCTCAAGCCGCTGTTCCTCGGGCACAATAGGTTTTGGCTTATGGTTTATGTTTGAATCCCGGGCAACAAGAACATAGAGTTCATCTCCAAGAGCTCGGGCTTTATTAAGAAAATAAACGTGTCCCGGATGCAGAAGATCAAAGGTTCCGGTTGCAAGTATACGTGTCAAAAAAATCACCTGTTTTAGCTGGACCGGTAAAGACCTTTAAGCATAAGAAACTTACTGAATTTGGAATGCCCGATATCTCAAAAAATAGAGGCTTGAAAAAGGGGATTTGGATTACCATAAGTAATATATATAACGGGCAATTATTACAAAATAGGAAACAAAAGCTAGAAATGAGGATGCCTGCATGCTTGAAAAATCGGTTCAAGAGATCAATAATAAAATCAAGGACGGAAGCGTTAACGTCGTCACAGCCGAGGAAATGGTCGGAATTGTAGAAGACCTGGGCGCAGAAGGAGCCGCAAAAGAAGTTGATGTTGTCACTACTGGGACTTTTGGGGCCATGTGTTCTTCGGGCCTTATTTTAAACTTAGGCCATTCCGAGCCTCCTATCAAAATTCAGAAACTCTGGCTCAATGACGTGGAAGCCTATAGTGGGCTTGCAGCCGTAGACGCCTACCTCGGAGCGGCACAGCTTTCAGAAACCAGAGGAATTGAGTACGGAGGTGCTCATGTAATTGAAGAGCTCCTTCGAGGAAAGGAAGTTAAAGTTCATGCAACTTCTTATGGAACCGACTGCTATCCCAGAAAGGTACTTGAGACGGCTCTTTCTCTGGAGGATTTAAACGAGGCAATCCTTCTCAACCCAAGAAACGCTTATCAGAAATATGCCGCAGCAAGCAACAGTTCAAAACGAATTTTACACACTTACATGGGGGAATTACTTCCCAAATTTGGAAATGTAACATACTCCGGAGCAGGAGTGCTCTCCCCCCTTTCTAATGATCCCGACTATACCGCAACCGGGCTGGGCACAAGAATCTTTATGGGAGGAGCCCAGGGCTATGTCATAGGAAATGGGACTCAGCATTCACCTACAAACGGATTTGGAACCCTTATGCTCAAAGGAAATCTCAAAGAAATGAGTGCCGATTATCTGCGAGCAGCTTCTTTTACAGGATACGGGGCCACTCTTTATATGGGGATAGGGATTCCAATTCCAGTTCTGAATGCAAAAATTGCAAAGGAATGTGCTATAACGGATCAGGATCTTATAACTGAAATTCAGGATTACGGGGCCGGCAATCGGGATAAGCCTGTTGTTGGAAAAGTAAGCTATGCTGAGCTTCGTTCCGGCACTATAGACCTAAATGGAAAGGAAACTCCAACTTCTTCTATGTCAAGTTTCAAGAATGCAAGGAAGATTGCAAACGAGCTGAAAAAATGGATTCATCACGGAAATTTCTTCCTAAGCTCCCCTGTAGAAAGGCTTTCAAAGACCAATGTGGTCAAGCCTATGCGGCAGATTCAGAAAATTCCTCTAGTAAAAGACATTATGTCCGATTTTTTTGTAACAATTGAAGGCAAACATACGGTTCGAGAAGCCGCAAAAAAGATCTGGGAAAATTCCTTTAATCATCTTACGGTAGTCTCAGAAAAAGGAGAACTTATTGGAATCGTAACCGCTTGGGATATTTCAAAAGCTGTTGCGGAAAACTCCTTTGATTCAGTTGAGAGCATCATGACTAAAAAAGTTTTTACCTGTACCCCGAATGAGCCTGTGGATCTTGCTGCCCGGAGGCTGGATATAAAAGGAGTCTCGGCTATGCCAGTAATCGATTCTGAGAGGCAGGTTGTTGGAATTATCACAAGCGACGATATAAGCAAGCTCTTTGCCAGGAGGTACTGAAAAAATGAAAATAAAAATAATCATTCCGACCGAGCGGATTCAAAGCCCTCTCATAGCCGAATCCATGGTCGAAACCGGCGTCCTCTTAAACATTATGGTAGCAAACATAGATTCGACTTACGGGGAGCTAATTGCAGACGTGGATACTACTCTTTTCCATAAACTAAAAGAAGCTCTCGAAAAAAGAGGAGCTTTCGTCACCACACTGGATCAACCCATCCACTGGGATGAGGAAGAATGCGTGGAATGCGGAGCCTGTATCTCAGTCTGTCCTATGAAGGTTTATTCTTTTGACAAAGAATGGAATCTTTGTGTAGACGAAAAAAAGTGCATCCGTTGTGGAATGTGCATTAAGATGTGCCCGCACCAGGCCCTGAAACTTGGAGATTGAGCCACTTAAACTCCATAAAAACAGGCTTAGGATAAAAAAAGCTTACTTTTGGGAAAAGGCCAGCTTTATCCCAATTGCCGTAAAGATTCCGGCTTTTCCCAAACTGATATATTTTCCAAGCTCTGGTTTTTCCAAAAGTTTCTCCCCGAGAGTTCCTGCAAAGAAAGAGAATAAAAAAAAGATCAGACAGGCCTGAACCATAAAAATAAGCCCGAGCAAAAATAGCTGAATGGAAACACTTTTTCCATTCAGGCTAACGAACTGGGGCAGAAAAGCCAAGAAAAAAAGGGCAACTTTTGGGTTTAGCAGGTTCGTGAACTACCGCTCTGCTAAAGACCGACCGGCTTCCTCCGACCGATTCCCGAAGGAACCTTGTGTCACAATCCATACCTAACGGGAAGGCGACGAATTGTGGGACCCGCTTTACGAAGACCCCCATCCCAGGGACGGCCCGTTTGAAAATCCTTTGGCTTGGTTCTTTTCCAGTTTCACTGGAAATCCCACAAATTGGCAAGAGGACGCTTCTATCCCCTGCACTAAAGCCTCAGGGGTTTTACGCTGAGTTCTAAAAAACCCCTTTTTTATAAAGGGCGAAAAGCTTGCTTTCCTGCTCTGGGATTTCGGAGATTAAGCAAGCTTTTTCCTTTAGAGCCAATCCAGCCAAAAAAAGCAGATAGCCTACTCCGATGTATTTTACAATTTCAAAAGCCAAAGTTGATTTGTAAAGAAGTGCAGAAATACCAAGGGCTGCCGCCCCAGTATGCCCAAGGACTCCAGTGCAAAGCCCTGAAGCAGTTGCAATTCCCGCCTTTTTTCCTTGAGAAAGACTCTGAAGAAGCACGAATATAATATCTGGGCCCGGAAGAATTGTTAAAGCTGCAGAAGCCACAATAAAATAGCTTAATTGAGAATATTCAATCAAAATTTCACCTTTTGCTCATTTGGATTTTGAAAGAAAAATAAGATGAATTTTTTCCTTCCTTTCCCAGCTTCCAAAACCAAAAAGTTAAATTTAAACCTGGGCCTGAAAATAAACTTCTTCATAAGGCTGAATTACCACAAAGCCCTCCCCTCTAAACATCATCTGAACCGACTCTCCGCTACTTCTTTCAACAAAAGATTTAAGAGATATATCCGTCCGGATTTCAGGCTCTAGATTTCCTGACCAAGCAACTGTAGCGTTTGGGTCCGTGAAAATAGGCTGGGCTTCTGTGACCTTAAGAGTCAGAGGATCATAGTGGGTGGTGATTGCAACTAAGCCTCTTCCTTTAAGTTTTACATTGAAAAGCCCGCCTGAAAGCATACCTGCAACCTTTTTTATCATTTTTATATCCCAGGAAATGCTATTTTCAAAGGCCAGAAGGTCGTTTCCATTTACAAAAAGCGCCTCATCTTCAAGGTTTAAAAGCGAGATTTTCTTACCCTTATCCGCAAGATAGAGTTTTCCTTTTCCTTCAGCTTTTGTAAGACTTGCTCCTTCCCCTGTAAGGGATTTTTTCACAAATTTTCCAAGCCCATGTTCCAGCAGCCCTTCCCGAGTGAATTTGATATCCCCTATATACCCTACCATGGAACCTTTTTTAGTCCAGACTAACCCCTCAAGCTTTACTTTGAGTAAGCGGTCGCGTTCGAGTTCAAAAATCCCTTGGCCAAGATCTTGTGCTCCTGTTTTCTCTATAAATTTATCTATAGAATATATTCCCACATTTACACTTCCTCTTTAAGAATACTAACCGCTATAATAAGGGATAAACTGAGCTTCAGGTTTATATTATTTCCCGCCTAAATCCTTAAGGTATGCAGCCTAAAATAGATTCTACAAGTTTCGGCTCGATCAGGGTTGACGGGAAAAAATACGGACATGATATTCTTATCCGCAGAGATGGAACTGTGGAAAAACGCAAAAAAATTCTCTCAAAAGAAATCTACGGTACCTCTCATCTTCTCTCTTTGGAAGAAGCCAGACATATTTACGAAAGTGGAACTGAAAAAATAATTATTGGGACGGGGCAAACCGGTTTTGTTGAACTTTCAATAGAAGCAGAAGCCTTTTTCAAAGCTAAGCAGTGCAAAGTTGAACTCTTGCCTACTCCGGAAGCAATCAAGAACTGGAACAAAAGCAAAGGCAAGCTTGCGGCAATGTTTCATATTACCTGCTAAATACTTGTAGGTTTAGACCCTATTTGCTGTGGAAAAGCAATCTGAGAAAATCTATAATAAGTTAAACATCCAAGGTACTGATTAGCTTTATTCGATAAGAAAGGAAGGCCTAAATTGAAGTGGATAAAAAAGCTCTTTGGAAAAAAAGAAAATAGATCTGAACCTGTCGAAACTTTTGCAAGAAAAATAAGCTCAGAAGAATTTCCTAGCTGGCTAAACACAGGATTTGAGAAACTTTCTCAGGAAATCTCCGAAAACTCAGCTCTAGTCTTAAAAGAGCTTGAGGCTTCCCTGCTTGAAATATCAGAAAACAAGCTCCAGCTTTCAGAAGCCAAAGTTGTTGGGGATTTTGATGTTCGGGTTGTTAAAAGGGCGAAGAGTAACAGGGAAAACATGATCCGGCAGGTTGAGATTCTTGTGGATAAAATAAAGATTCCGGAAAGTAAAGAACTCAAAAACCTCTCGGAATTTCACGAAAAGGCTGCTCAGCAGCTGAATTCCTGTGTGGAGAATATGGCAAGGAGCCTGAGATATACGGGAGGAGTCTTTCCAAGAGAAACAAAAGAGCTTACAGATAGTCTGGGAAAATTCGGAATAATCTTGCAAAAGCTTCAGGAATGTTTCCGGGTCCATGCTGAGGAAATTGACGCTTATAGGACTGCTTCGGAAACTTTTGAACTTATCAGAGAGCTTTCCGCTTCAAAAAAACACGAAGAAAGGGAAATTCAGCAGCAGAAAGAAAAAATCCGGGTTTTTAAGGCTGAACTCAAAGAGCTTCAAAGTGCTTCTGAGGCTTTTGAGCAAAGCGCAGAAGGGCAGCGCTATAAAAAACTTAAAGCCGAACTACTTGAGGCTGAAACCCAAAGCAAAAAAGCTAAATCAAATCTTTCAGCCCTTCTCCTTCCTCTCTCAAACAATCTCGAAAGGCTTAAAAAACTGCATGAATCCGGCAGGTATACCTTAAAGCCTGAAATTAGAGCTGAGCTGGAAGCTTGTCTTAAGGAACCTGAAACTTTAAATTTTAGCTTTTTTGAAGAGCTTAAAATACTCTTTGAAGATCCGGCTCTTGATCTCAAAGCCCAGAAAAAAGAAAAAGCTCTGAACCAGGTAGAGTTTGCAGCTCAGGATTTTGAATCCCGAAAAAAAGAATATCTAAAAGCTTTTCAAATTCTAGAAAAAAACAAGGCCGAACTTGCAAATCTAGATCTTGGAGCGCTTGAGCAATTCCAACAAAAAAAGCTGAAACTGCAAAGTAAATCTGAGCTTGCAAAAGAAGAACTAGAGCATTCCTTAAAGAAAATGGAAATCCTTAGCCCAGAACTTGAAACGAAAAAAGAAGAGCTTCAAAAAAAGGTTCTACTACTTGATAGCAAGGTAAAGCTAGACTTTATAGTAAATTATTGAATAGAAACCCCCCTTCAAGCAAGCCTTCTTAGTTTTTTTGCAGCTGAGTGAGAGAAGCTTCCTTCTAAAATCGAGGAGCTGCAGACTTAAAAAATATGTATCTGAAATCTAGTTATAAAATATAAAAAGTCAATTATAATTTTTTCTCAAAAGATTCTCTTTTAGACAGGGGAAAACTATAAATAAAAAATTAATAGTATTTTAACACTTTAATTAATATAATTTTAAAGTCAACCCCTATTTTAGAGAAGATTCTGGGAGAAAAACGAATGAAAAAAAGAAATCCCTTCTACATCTGCTTTCTTATTCTTATTTTTATTTTTGTTGTAGTGAGTTCCGCCCTTGGAAACCCCGAGCTTGGAAAAGAGCCAATAGAGGGAGTAAATCAGGCTGAAAAATTTGGAAATTTTTTAAGTCCATATTATGAAAATATAATAAAAGATGAAGCCTTCAAGGCCTCTTCACTCAATGAAAATTTATCAAATAAAGAAGGAGTCCGTGGAAATTTACCCGATGAAATATTATCTGGAGAAGAGTTTTCAGAAGATACGCTTTTTAGAGAAAGTCTGAGTCCTACACAGAAAAAACTCTCAAGTGAGCTGCGACAGCTTGTTAATCCAGAATTTTTGCCTCCGGGCCAGACCCAAAAGAGCCTGAAATCCGGGATGCAAGAACTCGGACAACTTAAGTTTTCCGAAGAAAAGCCAGAGCTTATAGGAAGCCCTTTGCAAAATAAAAGGGAAATTAAAGCCGGAGAAGAAGAGAAAGTCTATGTTTATTTATACCTGAACCCGGATGCGGAAAGCCAAAGGCTTGAGCCTTATTGTGAGCTTATTGAAAAAGATGAGGAAAACCACCTTGCAACGGCCTGGGTAAAAGTAGAGGCTCTCGAAAGTCTGGCTTCCAGACCAGAAATCAAAAGGATCAGAACGGTTATGCCTCCCCGCACCAGAGTAGGCAGCGTTAGCACAGAAGGGGATTTTATCCATAACGCCTCCTTTCTTCGAGAAAATTACAATGTAAGGGGAGCCGGAATAAAAATTGGTATTATTTCAGACGGGGTTGAGAGTTATAAGGAAGCTGTAGCCTCAGGAGATCTTCCCAAAAACCTGACGGTTCTGGATAATTCAATCGGAGGAGACGAAGGTACGGCCATGCTTGAGATTGTGCATGATCTTGCCCCAGATGCGGAATTATACTTTCATGCCTGTGGGAATTCCACTCTGGAATTCAACCGGGCAATTGATGCACTTGCGGATTCCGGATGCAAGATAATCTGCGATGATATAAGCTGGATCACTGAGCCCTTTTTTGAAGATGGAATCGTTGCCACTCACGTAGAAGAAGTTATAAAAACCCGGAATATTCTTTATGTAAGTTCGGCAGGCAACAGAGGCAGTGCCCACTATCAGGGAATGTATTACGAAAACGGAGTTGGAGGACATGATTTTAGTAGAGGGACCAACGAATCCAAAAATCTCTACCTTTCAATTCCACCCGGTGGAGACGTTATAGTAATTCTTGAATGGGATGATTTATGGGAGGCTTCAGATAACGATTATAACCTTTATTTAATAAATAATACAACGCTTGAAAAGAACCCGATTCTAGAAAAGAATACAAGCTTAAATATAATTGCGGCTAGTGAAAATACTCAAGATGGAAACGGGCTTCCGTTGGAATATTTATATTATAAGAATGAAGGGAAAAAACTTCTTAACGCTACAATCTACGTCCATAAAAAAGCCGGAAAAGCAAAAGAATTGGAAATTTACCTCTATCCTTCAGTTATAAATTGGGTCCTCCCTTACAATATAGTCGGCAAAGATTCTATATTTGGGCATCCCGCAGTTCCGGAAGCCGTAGCAGTAGGAGCCGTTAAAGCTTCTTCGCCAGAGGAAATTGAATTCTATTCTTCAAGAGGTCCAGTTAGCATTGTTTATCCGGTTTCCGAAAAACGAGCTAAACCTGATCTCTGTGGCGTTGATGGAGTAAGTGTTACTGGAATTGGGTTTTGTAATCCTTTCTACGGGACAAGTGCCTCTGCCCCTCACATTGCGGCGCTTTCAGGCCTGGTCTGGAGCGCAAATCCTGAAAAATCAAATGCAGATATCCGAAGGCTTTTGCAAACCTCAGCTCTTGATCTGGGAGCTTTAGGGTATGATGAAATCTACGGGTACGGCAATGCCGATGTTTTGGAAATGTATAAGCAAGCTCAGGGAATAAGCAGAATCCTAACCGTAAACCCTGAAGGAGGAGCAGATTATGAAACAATTCAAGAGGCTCTAAACCACTCAATTCCGGGAGATACCTTGCTTTTGGCCCCCGGACATTACAAAGAAAATCTAAAGCTTGAATGGAAACTTACAATCTGCTCGGGCTCGGAAAATCCAAAAGATACGCTTATCGAAGCAGCCAATCCAGATAAGCCGGTATTTTATGTAACAGCTGATTCCGTTAGCATAAAAGGAGTAAGTGTAAAAGGAGCAGCTCAAACTTGTGGAATCTATCTTGAACAAGCCGAAGGCTGCATTCTGAAAAATAATTCGGTTTCTGAAAACCGATTTGGAATCTGGCTAAAAGCCTCGAGAAATAATACGCTCCGAAATAACAGCATGTCAAATAACAGCTATAATTTTGGGGTCTATGGAGAGGAGAAATATTTGCTTAACGATATTGATCAGAGCAATAGGGTTGACGGAAAGCAAATCTGCTATCTGCTTAATACCTCCGACAAAACTGCTGAATTTTTTAAGGATGCAGGAACGATCTATTGCATCAACTGCCAGAATCTCTCCTTGCAGAACCTGAACCTTACAAAAAACTATTTTGGGCTTTATTTCTATAACACAAGTAATTTCTCAATAGAAAACAGCTCTATTTCGGAAAACCTTATGGGAATCGGGCTTGAAAACTCTTGGCAGAGCCAACTTTATAAAAATAAGATCTCAAACAATACTTACGGAATCGGGCTTCAGGCTTCCCAAAATAACGAATTAAGTAAAAATAAAATCTTAAACAATTCTTTAGGAATAGGGGTTTTGAATTCTTCTAAAAACAGCTTTTTCCTAAACGATTTTAATAATTCTATGGATATACTTGAAGTAAAAACCGAAACTGAAAAATTAAATAATTCCCGAAACAGTACCAAGTCAATCCCTTACCTTTACTCAGGTCGAGTCTACAGTAGCCGCCTTGGAAACTTTTATGCGAATTACAGGGGCCCTGATTCGGATGAAAACGGAATCGGAGACACTGTTTATGAGAACGATTTCTTTCCTCTGAAGGCTTCATTTGAGGCTTATGAAAACGCCTTTTCCCTTGGAAACCTGACTCCTTCGGAGCCCGAATCCATTGAAGGAGACCTAATGGAGTTTGAAGCTTGCAGTACTGAAAAATGCAATTTCACTTGGCTAATTGATGGAAAGCAGGTGCAAACAAACTATTCAGAAACCAGAACTTGGCTTTCAATCGATACAGCTGAAATTCTGGAGAGGAGAGATAGGCTGGATGCACAAAATTCCGAAAATTCTTTTACCGTCTCTTATAATGTCAGCCTGCTTGCTGAACAGGAAATAAAAACCCTTTGGCATAGTTGGAATTGGACTATTTACCGAACTGAAGAAAACCGGAGCCGAATAGAACAACTTCTAACTCTACCTCCTGTAGCTCGCAACGAAAACTCAAGTTATATTTTCGATATTGAGTCTGAGGCTTTGGAAAACCGTGCTCCTGAGGAACAATTCGAGCCTGTTCTTTGTAGGCTAAGCTTTGATTCCTCAGAAAATTTCGGAAAGCTATGTGCAAAGCTAGAAGTTTTGAATGAAAAACCAGCCGGAGCCGAAAATACAAGTCCGGAAGGGCCTTTTGTTTACAGGTACGTTAATCTTGAGCTAAATAATAGCAGCCTCTCAGACTCGGACCTAATCCAAAACCGGACTCTTGCCTTTAGAATAGCCAATAGCTGGATTGAGGAGAATAAGCTTGATCCAAAAACGGTCAGTCTTGAACGCTACCATGCTGGAAAATGGAACCTGCTAAAAACAACCGAAGAAAGCAGGGCTTCGGAATATATGTATTTCAAGGCCGAAACCCCTGGCTTTTCTTCTTTTGCTTTTACGGCTTGTCAAAATTCAGAGGAAAATCCCGAACTTCTCAAAAGAAGTGAAAGCAGGGGAAGTGGAGGAAGGAGAGGAGGGTCTTTTGAACCTGCAAATAACATTGAAATTAAGGAGCTATCCCAGCAATTTATCACTAACGGAAAGCCTGTGATATTTATTTTCCCCCAGAACGTGACCTGCATAACTTCTGTGAAATTTGATCCGAAGATAAGTGCAGGAAAAACGACTACAATTGTGGAGATTTTAAAAAACAAGTCCGAAATGGTTTCAGACCTTCCCGCAGGCCTTGTCTATAAAAATATTAATATCTGGGTTGGAAATGCGAAAACCACAAACCCTGAAACCCTTGAAAATGCAAGAGTTGCATTTAGGGTAGAAAAAGCCTGGCTTTCGGAAATAGAAATGGAGACTACAGCTCTTTTCCTGTTTAGGTATGAAGCTAATAATTGGACTCAGCTTTCCACAAAGCAAAGCGGAGAAGATGAAAATTATCTCTACTTTGAATCAAATACCTCAGGCTTTGCCAATTTTGCAATTGTTGCCCAAAAAGCTCCGGATTCTCTAAAACTCGCTTTGGAAAGTCAGGATAAAGACAAAATAGATTGGAAAATGTCTTCTAAAGTGCCCTCTGAATTGGCAAAAGCAGCTGATCAAGAAGTCGGAGCTTCTAATCCGGATGCAAAGGCCCCAAATAAAAAGCCTCTCCCGAATCCGAGCTTTGCTATAAATGTTGCTCTTTTGCTTGCAGGGGTTATTTATCTTAAAAAGAAGTAAAACATACGCATAAAATTATGAATAAAAAATAGATGAAGAAAAGGAGCAAGAGACAAATAAACCTGAAAATGAGGTTAAAAGTTTTTTAATTAAAGCCTTTTTTAAACCTTATTTTCAGGCTTTTTAGCTTTTTTCAGTTTATTTATTAATTTGGAAACTCTTTTAAAGGAAGCTTTCGTTACTTGCTAACTATATTTTTGTATTTTTTAATCCGGCTCGATTAATCGAGCTTTTTGAAGAAAAACTGCTGAGGCTGAATCATGTCAGATGTACTCTATTACCTTGACTGCTACCTAAAAGAATTCAAAGCCAGTGTGAAAAAAGTAAGTGAGGGAAAATATGTTGTTTTAGACCGTACAGCCTTTTATCCCGAAAGCGGAGGCCAGCCCCATGACCTTGGAAAACTTATTCGAGAAGTGGATGGAGCCTGTTTTGATGTGCTTTATGTTGGAAAATTTGGAGGGGAAATACGCCATGAAATCCGAGCTGAAGCTGAAGTTGAAGCTGTTTCCCCCCTTAAACCTGGCGATAAAGTAAAAGGGCTTCTTGACTGGAAACGCCGCTACAGACACATGCGCATGCACAGTGCAACTCATGTGATTGCAAATGTGATTGAAAAAGAAGCCGGAGCCAAGATTACCGGAAACCAATTAGGGCTTGAAAAGAGCCGCGTGGATTTTAGCCTTGAAGCCTTTGACCGGGAAAAATTTGCAGAATATGAAGAAAAGGCAAACAAATTGATAGCTGAAAAACACCCGATAAACCTCTATCTAGTAAGCCGCAAAGCAGCTGAAGAAAAACTATCTAGACTCACAACACTTGCCAAAGGTTTTTCCGAAGAGATCCAGGAAGTACGGCTGGTGGAAATCGAAGGGTTAACCATTGAGGCTTGCGGGGGTACACATCTTAAAAATACGGAAGAAATAATAGGAATAAAAATATCCAAGCTGCAAAACAAAGGAAAGAATAACAGGAGAATTTATTTTACACTTGTGGACTGAAAAGCCAAATTCTCTTATCCAAGAAAGGAGGAAAAAAGCTTGCTTAAAGCTCTTTTTCCCCTAAAAAACCTAAAAGCTAGCTAAAAACTTCACTCTCCTCGCAGAGTCAGCCCCGCTTTTACCCCTTTTAAAACCGCTTTTGTAATTTTTCGTCCAAATTCCGTGCTTGATCCTGCATAGGGAATTTCCGAACTGAGCTCAAGTTCCCTCTCCATTTTCATATGAGGTTCAAGCCCCTTTGCGGCTCCTGGGCCTTTGAGGTTTGGATCAATTTCAGGCTCCCTTTCATAGGCTACGATTACGGCATCCGTGTTTGTTCCCAAAAAATCATACCCTTTTTCAAGAAGAGCAAGCCCTTTGGCTTCAGTGGCCGTGATAATGGCTCCAAGCAAGGCAGTCTCTGATAATTTTTCCTTTGAGACGAGAAGGATATTAATAGTTCCAACCTTTTTATTTTGGGCCCTGAAATCAGAGCCGTTGCTAACTCCTGCAGTAATAAAAACGCTCAGAGTCTCGGTCTCAATAAGCTGCAAATTCTTCATATCAACCGCTGTAAGAAGCCCAAAATGCTTTGCTCCAAGCTGGAGAGCTGCCGCAGCATCTTCGACATACTTGCCGGGATCAAGAGGGTTAAAGGTTCTTGGAACCTGCCTATTAAAAAGATAATTAACACGGCTGCGGCCCCCATTTAGGCCCGTACTAACGGCTTCAAAATCTCCTGCTATAACAAGAGTACTGTCTTTTACATAATAGCGCATAAAATAACTCCTTTTTTTATGAAAGTTAAGTCCAGAAGGGCCAGCCCTCTGGATTATGAGGATGAAAAAATAAATAGATATTTTGAACCAGGAAAAGCAAACGCTCAGAATAACAAACAAGGGTTTTTGTAGTTTCATTTTGGCCTAGTTTTTTGTGCTCGTTAAGAGAAACAACCCTCGAAACAACCCGCAATTTTGAGATCGTAGGGACTATATCGATTATGCTTACATTCGAGAAGAGGTCTGGAAACTGCCATTGCAGACAAAATTGGGATTTAAGTTATATCTAGGTGAACTGCCCGCTAAATCTAAAGATTTAACGGGCTTTCTGCTTCATACTCCAGAGCAATCTCCGCGAGTCCCCAGGCTCTTCCCCGCGTTCCGCAGG
>Ga0265294_10003687_pt1 | contig 19434 bp, 14 predicted proteins | sample MunlanPumphouse3_FD_192504 | JGI IMG/M metagenome (GOLD analysis project Ga0265294, IMG submission 192504) | Groundwater microbial communities from a municipal landfill in Southern Ontario, Canada - Pumphouse #3 | ecosystem: Environmental > Aquatic > Deep subsurface > Groundwater | place...
GGACAGATATACGGGACCTGTTGCAACAGCTTGTAGTGGTGGAATATGTTATGGAAGTGCTTTATCAGAAACAGGAGACTGGTATAGTGATAACGCGAACTTTGTGGTCTTGTCTGACCCTTGGTCTATCCGTGGGGGCAGCTATAGCTACGCTACGGGCGCGGGGGCATTCAGCTTCGACAACAACACTGGTGGTGCGAACGGCAACAGCTCGTTTCGCGTCGTCCAACTGAAACCGTAGGTTTCTCACACTAAAACACAAAGCAATTCTAAGATTATGGCAATAATCTTAGAATTTTTTTCAAAAAAATCCAAGCGAAGAAATATGATACACGAAAATACAAAAAAATTTAATCGTCTTTAGGCGATTTATAGCGTCTTACTCTTTAGAGGGTAGGATGCTTGGTTTTTTAATAGTTTGTAAACATTATATATTGAAAATGAAGTTACAAATACAATATTAATACTTATAGAAATAACTAATCCCCATAGTCCAATACTCATATAAGAGCAAACTAGTAATGTAATAGTTCTAATAAAGACACTAATAATAGTTGTGTATAAAGTTATTTTTGCTTTACCAATTGCTTGAAGGCTACTTACTAATGGAGATTGAATATAGAATAATAAGAATATCGGAGCAAGAAATTTTAAGTATTCTACGCCTTTATTAGTATTATAAATTAACTTTAATAAAGATTCGGGAAAAAGAATAAATATTAAAGTTATTGGTATACCAATCATTAAGGAAAATAATATACCTTGTTTAATTTTGGCTTTAGTATAAACATAATTATGATTACTATAACTATTACTTACTACTGGGATTAATGCTTGCGATATAGCCATAGTAAAAAATGATGGTAGTAATAGTAAAGGCATAACATAACCATTAATAATTCCATATTCATTTACAATAAACGAATTAGAGTAGTCAACGGACAGTAAAACAAATGTTAAGATGATTGGCTCTAAGAAATAAGCAATATTACCTATTAAACGACTTCCTGTTGTGGGTAAACTAATACTTAGTATTTCTGATACATTGTTATTATTAAGTTTAATATCTTCTTTAGTTATTTTAAATTTTTTAGGTAAAAAGAAAAAGAATATAAAAATAGATGTTAACTCACTGATGATGTTTGATAAAACGACGAAAGCTATGGCATATTCAATTCCATCAATTAAGAATATTGGAATCCCTATGGCAAGTATGATTAAGCGAATTATATCTTCAGTAATATTAGAAAGGACATGAGGAAACATTTTTTGCTTTCCAAAAAAATAACCTCTTAAAATACTTGATATACTAATAAAAGGTAATACAAAACCAATAGAGATAAGAGCGTAGTAACAACGCTTATCATGTAGTAGATTATTAGCGATGTATTTGGCACTAAACAATAAAACAAATATTATAATGACATTTATTATTAAAGTAATAGGAAAAGCACTAAAAACTAAATTCTTATTATTTTTTTTGTCTTCTGCGACTAATTTACTTATAGCTACTGGTAATCCTAATTGGGCTAAAGCAATCAATAAACTAAAAGTTGGTATAATCATCATATATATACCAATACCTTCAGTTCCTAAAAGTCTAGTCATAACTACTTTAATTATCATACCTAATATTTTAGTAATAAAGCCACCAATAATTAAAATGATAGTAGATTTAATAAATTTGCTCTTTTTCATAATAACTCCTTTAAAATTATTTGTTTTTCATATATAATATATATGTATAAAATTATAAATATATTATGGAGGTGTCTATGGATTTAGAATTTAATTCAATAGAAGAGTTATATGAAAGATTAAAACCAGCTCTTATAACCAAGTGTTCTGAGATGAAAAGGAATGGTTATAAATATATCAAGGAAGAAGATATATGGAATTATCTAAAAGAAGTCAAATGGAAAAAGGCTATTGATTTGGGTCTTCACGAAATGGTTCGTGATGTTTTGAATACTGAAAATAATATAATTGATAATTATTTAAAAGAAAAATTGAATTTAGGCAACCGAAAAATATATTTTGAAGATTAGAAGGAAGATGACGAAGTGAAAGCGAAAGAAAAAAAGAAAATATTTAGAAAAATAAGTGTAGTATTTATTATATTAGTAGCAATGGGATTTATATTTCCTACTATATTTAAAAACTTAAAATTTGGATTAGATTTACAAGGGGGATTCGAAGTACTATATCAAGTAGAGAGTATTGACGGAAGTGCTGTAACTGAAGATATGGTTAAGAATACTTATAAAAATATTTCAACGAGAATTGATGGATTAGGAATAACTGAACCCGTTATTATTGTTGAAGGGTTAGATCGAATTAGAGTACAACTTGCTGGTGTAAAAAATCCAGAAGATGCTAGAAATGAACTCAGTTCAGTTGCTAGTTTAACTTTCAGAGATACTAATGATCGTTTACTAATGACTAGCGATGTTTTAAGAGCGGGTGGTTCTAAAGTATCGAGTGACGATAAAGGTAGACCAGTAGTTGGCTTAAGTATCAAAGATAAGGATACCTTTTATGATATTACTAAAAAGTTAAGTGAATCAAGTGATAATCGTATTGTTATTTGGCTAGATTATCAAGAAGGAGTAGATTCATTTGCTAGTAAAGGAGAGACATGTGGAAGTGAAGAAGAACCTCGTTGTCTTTCAGTAGCATCTGTCGGTCAAGCGTTTGCTAGTGATGTTGTTATTCAAGGTAACTTTACAGTAGATAAAGTAGAAAGATTAGTAAGACTTATCAATGCAGGAAGTTTACCTACCAAATTAGAAGAAGTATCTTCTAAAACAGTAGAGGCATCATTTGGCGCTAATTCCTTAACTGAAACTTTTATAGCTGGTATTATTGGTATTAGTGTTATTGTATTAATTTTGATTGCCTTATATCGATTTGCTGGATTTGTTGCTAGTATTGCAATATATATTTATACCTTTTTCACTTTCTTAACCTTTTGGTTATTTGGAGGTGTTCTAACATTACCTGGTATTGCTGCTTTAGTTATTGGTATAGGTATGGCAGTAGATGCATGTGTTATTAGTTTTGCTAGAATTAAAGATGAGTTAAGAGATGGAACTAATTTGCAAGACGCATATAAATTAGGAAATGAAAACTCTTTTATGACTATCTTTGATGCTAATATCACAACTTTACTTACTGCAATCATCTTATTTATCTTAGGTGAAAGTAGTGTAAAAGGCTTTGCTACTATGTTAATTATTAGTATTTTTATAACTATGATTGTTATGGTATATGTAATGCGTTACTTATTAGGTCTATTTGTAAAGACTAGATTTTTCGATAAGAAATTAAATTTATTTATCGGTGTTAAGAAAAAACAAAAAGATAAAGAACCATTTAGTTATATTGACTTTGTTAAGCCTCGAAAGATAGTTTATGTAACAACTATTATTATCTTTATTATTGGAATAATATCTTTATTTACTAATGGTTTAAATTTAGGAATAGATTTTAGTGGTGGTTCTTCAGTTTCAATTGCTAGTAGTCAAAAATTAGATAAGAAATTAATTGAAAAAGATTTTGATAATTTTAAATATGAAGTAACTGTAATAGAAGAAATAAATAATAACAACGTTATTGTTACAATTGATGCGGTACTAGATAAAGACGAAATAGTAGAAGTACAAAATTATTTTTCTGATAAATATGAAGCTCAAACTGATATTGGAGTAGTATCTAATATAGTTAGTAAGGAATTAGTTAAAAATTCGTTTTTATCAATCTTTATAGCTTCAATAGGAATAATAATTTATGTATCAATTAGATTTAGATTTAGTTATGCAGTAACAGGTATTATTGCTTTATTACACGATGCTTTTATGATTGTAATAATGTTTAGTTTGTTAAAATTAGAGGTAGCTAGTATCTTTATTGCAGCTATACTATCAATTATCGGATATTCTATTAATGATACAATTGTAATATTTGATCGTATGAGAGAAACAATTACTAAAAAGTATAAAGGAAATTTGAAAACAGAAGATGATGTAGCAGATGTAGTAAACTCGAGTTTAAGAAACACTCTTGATAGAAGTATTATTACAACAATGACCACTTTATTTGCGGTAATAGCGCTTATCATTTTCGGTTCATATGAAATATTTAATTTTAATATCGCTATGTTATTTGGACTTATTGCGGGTGCTTATTCTTCAATTGCCATCGCAGCTCAACTATGGTTTGATATTACCAAAAAGAATTTAGGCAAAAAGATTAAAAAGAAATGGTATGAAGAAGATAACGATATAGAAGAATTAAAGATTAAAGGTATTAATTCTTAGAAGGAAAGTGATAAAATGCAAGAAGAAAATATTGTTTTAACTTATGATGACTTAAAAGATAAGTTAGAGACTTATATAACTGATAAAGATGAGTTATCATTAGTGACTAAAGCATATATGTTTGCATATGAAAAACATTTTGGACAGAAAAGACTTACAGGGGAAGATTATATAAATCATCCCCTTAATGTGGCTTATATTCTTACAGAAATTTATGCGGATAGTAGTACTATTTGTGCTGCATTGCTACATGATGTTATTGAAGACTGTGATGTAACAAAAGAAGAAATCGAAAATAAATTTGGTGAAGAAATTGCTCTATTAGTAAACGGTGTTACAAAAATAAACCGTTTGAATTTTGCTGGTGATAATGAGTCGATTATTGCTAATCACCGCAAAATATTAGTAGGTTTATCAGAAGATGTTCGCGTTATTATTATAAAACTAGCAGATCGTCTTCACAATATGAGAAGTCTTTGGGTACTACCTGAAAAAAGGCAAAAGGCCAAAGCTAAAGAAACTTTAGATATACTCACTCCTATTGCGCATCGTTTAGGAATAAATCAAATTAAAGGAGAACTTGAAGACTTATCTTTAAGGTATTATAAACCAGATATTTATTTTGGCGTAGTTGAAAAATTAAATCAATCTAAAAGCGAAAGAGATAATATTGTCAATATAATGAAAGATAAAGTGTCTGAGTTATTAACAGAACATAATATAAATAATGAAATAAAGGGAAGAGCTAAAAGCATTTATAGTATTTATAAAAAATTAGATGTTGGTCGAAAGTTTAGTGATATATATGATTTATTAGCGCTTCGTGTGTATGTTGATACAGAACAAGAATGTTACCAAGTATTAGGTATTATTCATTCTAAATATCGTCCTATTCCTAAGAGGTTTAAGGATTATATCGCTATGCCTAAAACTAATATGTATCAATCTTTACATACAACGGTATTTGGAATTGATGGTCATTTATTTGAAATTCAAATTAGAACTTATGAAATGGATAAAATTGCGGAACTAGGTATCGCTTCACACTGGTCATATAAAGAAAAGGGAAGCAAAACTAGTATGCAATCAGCTATGGAACAAAAACTACAATTTTTCAGAACTATTATGGAACTTAAAAATGATGAAGCAAACGATGAAGAATTTGTTAGACAAGTTAAAGAAGATGTATTTAAAGATACCATCTATGTATTTACTCCTAAAGGGGATGTAGTTGAATTACCTAGTGGTGCTACACCAATCGACTTCGCTTATCGCGTTCATAGCGGTGTAGGAGATAAGATGATAGGTGCTATTGTCAATAATAGTATAGTGCCATTTGATTATCAGTTAAAAGATAATGACATCATTAAAATAAATACAAATAAAAACTCATTTGGGCCAAATCGTGAATGGATTGCTATGGCTAAAACTACTCAAACTAAGAATAAAATCAAAAATTTCTTTAATAAGATTGATAAAGAAGGATACTTAAAGAAAGGTGAAGATCTTTTAAAAGATGAACTTCGTAAACGAAAAATACCTTTTAATGACTTTGTTACTGAAAATATTGATAAATTATTAAATGAATTAAAGTATTCTAATATTGATGAATTATATATTAATATTGGAAATGGGAAAAATTCAGTAACTCAATTAGTTAATTTAATTTATAATGAAAACGCAACTAAAGAAGAAATTATTTTAAAGAAAACAGAAAACCAAGAAGTAGTTGCCCCAACTATTAAAAATGACATTATTGTAGAAGGAATTGATGAAGTTAAAATCAATGTAGCTCTATGCTGTAAACCGGTTCCGCAAGACCGTATTGTTGGATATATAACTAAAGGATACGGTATAACTGTTCATAGAATGGTATGTCCTAATGTTTCAGAATTAGAAGAAAGAATTATAGATGTATCTTGGAATAGTGTTATTACTAAGAAATATCCTACGAATATATTGATTAGAGCTAGTGAAAATAAAAATATTTTATTAGATATTATTTCTAAAACATCTAATAGTGAAATTACTGTTCAAAGTATTAATTCTTTACCAAGTAGTGAAAACTTTTTGTTTGATATTACTGTACTAGTTGACGGTAAAGAATCTTTAATAAAATTTATGGATGATGTTAAATTGATTCCTAATATTATCAGTGTTGAAAGGATAATAAAATAATGAAAGTAATATTACAAAGAAGTTTAGAATCTAATGTTACTGTTAATGGTGAAATAGTTGGTTCTATTGATAAGGGATTAGTTATATTAGTTGGATTCACATATAATGATACTGAAGTAGAAATTGATTATTTAATTAACAAAATAATTAATTTAAGAATCTTTGATGATGAAAACGGTGTGATGAATAAATCTTTGCTTGATATCAATGGTAGCATTTTAAGTATTTCACAGTTTACTTTATATGCTAACACTAAAAAGGGAAGAAGACCAAGTTATGTTGATGCTTTAGAACCAATGGAGGCAAATAGTTTATATAACTTATTTAATTTAAGGTTAAGAGATCAAAATATTCATGTTGAAGAAGGTGTCTTTGGAGCGGAAATGATAATCAACATTACAAATGATGGACCAGTTACTATCGTGATGGAAAGTAGGGACGAGAATGCTTAAAAACAAATTAGATTATAAATTATTAAATCTAGCTATAATAGCTTTCATAATATTTTTAATCTACCAAGCTAATAATTTTTGGATTGGAACTTTAAATAAAGTATTACAAATATTCTTACCGTTTCTATTTGCTTTTGTAGTAGCATATGCCCTAAATCCTTTAGTAAACTATTTAACAAATAGAAAAGTACCAAAAGCTTTAGCTATCTTAATTGTTTTAGTAGTGGTTATTGGAGTATTTGGAACGACATTATTTTTAGTTGTTCCACTTCTAGTAGAACAATTAACTAGTTTATTTAATACTATTATTACATTTTTGGTTGAAATGTCTAATAAGTATGATATAAACTTCGGCCCATTACAAAATTCATTATCTAAAAGTTTTAATGAAATAATCTTAAATGTTGGTAAATATGTATCTGATGGTGCAGTTAACTTTATAGGAGTATCTCTAAGTTATTTATCAGTATTTGTTATTACCCTTTCTGCAGCTATATATTTTCTAATTGATTTAGATAATATCAAGATAGCTATTAAAGCTTATTTAAGAAAAAAATCTAGAAAAGCTTTTAACTTTATTGTAGAATTAGATAAAGCTATGAAAAATTATCTATCTGGATTTTTAAAAATAGTATTTATTTCTTTATTTGAATATACGATAGCTTATTTAATAATAGGTCATCCACATGCTTTATTATTAGGATTCTTAGCTGCTTTATCAAATTTAATTCCATACTTTGGTGGTATGATTACCAGTATTATCGCTGCGATTACTGCCTTTGTTATAAGCCCTGCATTATTCTTTAGAACGATTATTACATTCTTTATTTTAAGTGCATTAGATAGTTATGTAATTAATCCATTAGTATATGGTAAGAGTAATGCTATTCATCCAATAGTTGTTATACTAGCAGTATTCGCAGGTGGAATATTATTTGGGGTTATTGGTATCATTATTTCTTTACCAGTTGCCATTTTAATAATTAATACATTTGACTTTTTTAAGGAAGATATTAAGCAAATGATTGATGAAATGAAAGAAGAGAGTAATAAGAAATAGTTTAGAAATAAACTATTTTAATTTTATTTAAAATTAATGAATTCTATTAAAGTGATATTTATTTTTTAACAAATTCTTTTAATTTACTACTATATATTAAATATTATATATAGTACATATACAAATATATAATTTTTGCTCTTTGCATTATTATTTAAAATAATATATTATGTTTTTGAGGTGGTTAAATGTCATATATACTGAGAAATGAACAACTAAAAGAGTTTATTAAAAAATATAAACTTGATTGTACTTCTATTATTATAAAGATTGATCACGAATTAAAAAAAGCATATTATGTTATTGATGGATCTAAAATAGTAAAAACAGATTACAAGAGTATGGTTGATTTCATTAATAGTTAAAGGAAATGTTTTTCCTTTTTTTTGTGTCTTTAACATTGATAATATTATTAACAACAATTGAAGTAACTATTTTTTTAATTTCTATAATTTTTAATTAAGATATTTACTAAAATTATTAGTGCTTAAGTTTTAAAAGGTAAATAATATATTTTATATGAATTATTAATTAAATTATTATAAGAATAAAATGATAAGGATTTATAGAAACGTTTTTTGCCATTACGATGTGATTTTTCAACTTTACCATCTGGTAATTTAGTACCAGATGATAAAAAAATTCAGTACCAGATAAATATATTAATCAATTTGTTACTGTAAAACAAATAAAAAAAGATGGGCTTTAAAATAAAAACAATTCAGACAGATAATGGTATTGAGTTTGTAAAAAAAACAAGAAGAAATATTGTTTGAAAGAATATTAAGACAATTAGGTATAAAATATAAAAGAACAAGACTATATTTTCCATGGTAAAACAGAAAGGTAGAAAGAAGTTATAGAATAGATAAAACAATATTAGATTTATTATTATATAAACAAAAAAATATGTTTTTTTCAATAAATAATTTTATTTTTATTACGAAATGAATAAATTAAATTCTAATATTGTCGAATATTGCCTGATTTTGACAAAAAAAGGTCGCAAAATATTAAATTTTGTGATATACTTAAATTGCAATCTAGGAGGTAGATTTATGTTATGAAAAAAGGATTTACATTAATAGAATTATTAGCAGTCATAGTAATATTAGCAATTGTAGCTTTAATAACATCACCAATTATTATAGGAATAATGGATGATGCAAGAAAAGGAGCATTTACTGATTCAGCTTATGGAATAATAAAAGCAGGAGAAATATTTTTTTCGACAAATATATTGAATGGAACATTTAAAGAAGTGACATTTAACTATAAAGATGGAGTAGAATCACCTAGTATAACTGGTAAAAAGTTAGATTATAAAGGAGAAAAACCTAAATCAGGAAGTATTATCATAAATAGTGAAGGTCAAATAGCACTAGCTATTCATGATGGAACATATTGTGTGAACAAAAAATATAAAGATATTGAAGTTACTATATCTTTAACTAAATTAGATGAATGTACTATATTTTATAATGATGGTACAGGAGCACCAATTCCTGAATTAGCAACAGGAATGATACCAGTTACTTATGATGAAACAAATAGTAGATGGATAAAAGCAGATATATATGAAAAATGGTATGATTATAATAGTCAGATGTGGGCCAATGCTGTAACAGTAACAGGTACCAATCGCGAAACCTATTTAAATGCTAAACCTGGAATAGAAATACCAATCGCAGATATCAATACGATGTGGGTATGGATACCAAGATATAAATATGCTATACCTACTGGAACAGGAGCAAGAGAAATAAATATAGTATTTGAATCAAAAAGTACTACTAAGTCAACTGGAAATGCTGATGGTACTAATTATAGAACCCATCCAGCATTTTGGTGGAATAATAATAGTGATGATAATAGAGATGGTGATGAAGAAATATCAGGTTTTTGGGTAGGAAAATTTGAAACAACTACAACACTCCAATCACCAACGATATTACCAAGGAAGACTCCAATAGAATTTACATCGTTAAGTGGTCTATATAAAGCATCAAGGAAAATGGAAAAAAAATTGGCAAATGAAAAGGTCTATGGGTGGGAAACAGTAGCGTCAGAAAGTCAATTAAATACTAATGGATCATTTAATGATGATACAAATGATATAGATATTCATATGGCAAAGAATAGTGAATGGGGAGCAGTAGCATACCTTTCTCGTTCTAAATATGGAAAAAATAGTGAAGTATACAAAAATAACAATAATGCTACATCAGACACAACAGGATGTGCAGGTGATTATGCAAATGATATTGCAATTAATAGATGTGAATACAGTTATAATACGGTTAAAGGAGGATATGCATCAACAACAGGAAATATTTATGGAGTATATGATATGAGTGGAGGAACTGAAGAATTTGTAATGGGGTTGTATCTACCAATTAGCGGATCAATAGCTGATGGTAGTGGTTTTTCTGCAAATGCATCAATAGATAACTTACCAGCAAGTAAATATTGGGATAGATATACAACAAGTGACCTAATAAATACTGCCTGTAATGGAAAATGTTATGGACACGCTTTATCAGAAACAAGTGGCTGGTATGGTGCTTCATCCCCTGCTGGGAGTGCTAGTTATCCATGGTTTACCCGTGGGAGTGATACTGAAGATAATAGTGGCGCAGATATTTTCACATATAGTCGCGACGCAGGGAATTCATCTTATTCATTTCGGGTTGTCCTGCTGAAACCGTAGGTTTATTATGTTAAATTAGAATTAAGGATAAGATTTTTTTCATAATCTTATCCATTTTAATCGGAATAAAAACTAAAGAATATAATTAAATACTAAATTTTTATAACCGATTTATATCTTTTTTTCTATACATTTGAATAATACAACTTGACTATTATTAATTTTAAATATATACTTTATATATACATATATTATTGGTTTGGAACAGTATTTATATATAAATCTTTAGCGAAAATGTGGTTGGTGAAAACATTGGTTTATATATATTGAAGATACTAAACTATAGTAATCGTTATTCGCGTTAAGAATTTGAGTGTATAGCTAGTCTATAAAGTAAGGTGGTACCGCGGATTTTCTGCCCTTATATTAGACTTTTTTTCATCTTTAAGAGGTAAAATTATGAATATATGGAGAATTAAAAGGCATTAAAAAATATTGTATAAAAAAGAAGGAGGAGAAAGAATGATACAAAAACCTAAGGGAACTTATGATGTATATGGAAGTAAAGGGAAAAATATTTTATATATTGAAAAATTATTAAATGTTTTAATGGATAAATATAATTATGAATATTTTAGAACGCCTATTTTTGAATCTAGTGAACTATTTCATAGAGGTGTCGGAGAAACAACTGATATTGTTTCAAAAGAGACTTATGACTTTAAGGATCGTGGAGATCGTTTGATGACTTTAAGACCAGAAGGTACGGCAGGAGTAGTAAGAAGTTATATTGAAAATAAATTATATGGTAGTGCAGTATTGCCACTTAAAACTTGGTATTATGGTCCAATGTTTAGATATGAAAGACCACAATCAGGTCGTTTTAGAGAATTTTATCAATTTGGTATCGAAGTTTTTGGTACTAATGATCCAATTATGGATGCTGAAGTTATTAGTATTGCGGTTAACTTTTATAAATTATTAGGGTTAAAAGGAATAAAAGTAAATATCAATTCGTTAGGGGATAATGAATCAAGGGGTAATTATCGTAAGGCTTTACTAAATTATTTAAAACCATATATCAATGATTTATGTGAAGATTGTCAAAATCGTTATTTAAAGAATCCTTTAAGAATTTTAGATTGTAAAGTAGATGCTGATACCAATATATTAAAAAATGTTCCAAGAACAATTGATTATTTAAATGAAGATAGTAAAAAACATTTCTTAAAAGTTCAAGAATATTTAAAAGAATTAGATATTGATTTTAAAGTTAATCCTGGGATTGTGAGAGGATTAGATTATTATACTCATACTGTATTTGAAGTAGAAGCTAGTGTTGAAGGTTTTGGAAGCCAAAATGTTTTATGTGGTGGAGGAAGATATAATAATTTAATTGAAACTATGGATGGTCCATCTACTCCAGGAGTTGGATTTGCTTTAGGAATGGAAAGATTATTAACGGCTTTAGAGTTTGAAAAGATTGATTTAGATTATGATAAGGGAATTGATTTATATGTTATTCCAATGAGTGAAAATGAAAAAGCATTTGCTTTTAATTTGACTCAAAATTTACGTTTAAATGGCTTTAGTGTTGATATGGACTATATGAATCGTAATTTAAAAGGAAATTTTAAACAAGCAGATCGTTTAAATAGTAAGTTTGTAGTTATTATTGGTGAAGAAGAAGTAAGTAGTAAGGTATTAACTATTAAAAACAATACTACTAAGGAAGAATATAAGGTAGATATTAATAGTATAATAAGTTTTATGGATGAAATATTTGGTGAGGAAAATGAGTAAAATCATTACATTAAAAGAAATTTTAAAGGATATAAAAAAGTATGAAAATAAAGAAGTAAAAATAGCTGGTTGGGTAAAAAATCATCGTAAACAAAAGAATGTTGCTTTTATTGATTTTTATGATGGAAGTGTTTTTGATAGTATTCAAATTGTATATAATGAAACAAATGAAAACTTTGAAGAATTAAATAAAATTCACATAGGATCTTGTATTGAAGTTGAAGGCAAATTAATAGAATCTTTAGGTAGTGGGCAAGAAATAGAAATAGAAGCTAATAATATTAAATTATTAGGTGATTGTCCGGAAGATTATCCAATTCAACCACAAAGGTATACTAGAGAATACTTAAGGGAACAAGCTTATCTTAGACCTCGTACTAATTTATTTGGTGCGATGTTTAGAATTAGAAATGTTGCGACTATGGCTATTCACTCTTATTTTCAAAAAAATGATTACATATATGTCCATACACCTTTAATTACATCAAATGATGGTGAAGGTGCAGGTGAAATGTTTAGAGTAACAACAATGGATTTAAAGAATATTCCATTAGATGATAATAAAGAAATTGATTATAAGGAAGACTTCTTTTCAAAAAAAGTTGGTCTTACTGTAACTGGACAATTACAAGGCGAAGCTTTTGCTCTTGCTTATCGTAAAATATATACTTTTGGTCCAACATTTCGAGCAGAAAAATCAAATACTAAAATCCATGCTGCTGAATTTTGGATGATTGAACCAGAAATTGCTTTTTGCGATTTAAATGATTTGATGGAAATTCAAGAAGGTTTTCTAAAATATGTAATTAATTATGTATTAGAAAATGCTCATAAAGAAATGGAATTTTTAGATAAATTTGTTGAAAAAGGATTAGTTGAACGTTTAGAATCAATGGTTAAAGAAAAGTATAATAAAGTTACATATGAGAGAGCTATTGAAATATTAAAAAGTTCTGGAGTTCAGTTTGAAAATGAACCAGTATTTGGTGGGGATATTGCTAAAGAACATGAAAAATATTTAACCGAAGTATATTTTAAAACACCAGTATTTGTTACTAATTGGCCAAAAGATATAAAAGCATTCTATATGAAATTAGATAGTAATAATAAAACAGTGGCGGCTGTTGATTTATTAGTTGCTAAAGCTGGTGAATTAATGGGTGGAAGTCAAAGAGAAGAAGACTACAATAAATTAGTTAAAAGAATGGATGAATTAAATATTAAACAAGAAGGCTTAGAATGGTACCTTAATTTAAGAAAATATGGTTCTTGTGTTCATTCAGGATTTGGTTTAGGATTTGAAAGATTATTGATATTCTTAACAGGTGTTGATAATATTAGAGATGTTATTCCTTTTCCAAGAACTTATGGTAATTGTGAATTTTAGGAGGAATTATGAAGAAAATATTTAATACTACATTAAATATAAATAGTGTTGGAGAACATGTCAATTTAAAGGGATGGGTTCAAAAAAAGAGAGACTTAGGTGGGCTTGTCTTTGTTGATTTAAGAGATAGAAGTGGAATTATCCAATTAGTTATTAGACCAGAAGATAAAGATTATGTTTTAGCTGGAAGTTTAAGAAATGAATATGTTATTGAAGTAGATGGTATTGTTAGAGAAAGAGAAGGCAAAAATAGTAATCTTGAAACTGGTGATATTGAAATAGAGGTAACTAATTTAGTTGTTTTAAATGAATCTACTGAAATACCTTTTGAAATAGGTGAAGAGACAAATGCCTTAGAAGATACTAAATTAAAATATCGCTATTTAGATTTAAGAAGAAAAACTTTAAAGAATAATATTATTGAAAGACATAAAATAACAGCTTCTGTTAGAGAATATTTAAACAGTATCAATTTTATTGAAATAGAAACACCGATTCTTTGTAAATCTACTCCTGAAGGAGCAAGGGATTATTTAGTACCATCAAGAGTAAATAAAGGAACTTTTTATGCTTTACCACAGTCTCCACAAATATTCAAACAATTATTGATGGTATCAGGCTTTGAAAGATATTATCAAATTGCTAGATGTTTTAGAGATGAGGATCTTAGGGCTGACCGTCAACCTGAATTTACTCAAATTGATATCGAAATGAGTTTTATAGAAGAAAAAGATATTCAAAATATGTTAGAAGGTATGATGGTTAAAGTATTTAAAGATATTAAGAATATTGATATTGAAGTACCTTTTAATCGAATGACTTATGATAATGCCATTAAGTTATATGGCAGTGATAAACCAGATACTAGATTTGATATGTTGATTAATGATATTACTGAAGTATTCATTAATACTGAGTTTTCATTATTTAGAAATGTTATTAATAATAAGGGTGTTATTAACTGTTTAGTAGTTAAGAATGCCGCAGATAAGTGTTCTAGAAAAGATATTGATGCTTTAAATGAATATGTTAAAACATATCGTGCTAATAATTTATTTTGGTTAAAATATGATAAAGAATTTACTGGAAGTATTACTAAAAATGTTACTGAAAGGGAACTTGAAGAAATAAAAAATAAACTTAATATAGAAGATAATGACTTAATTTTAATTATTGCGGATAATTATAAAACAACTAAAACAAGTTTAGGTAATTTAAGATTAAAATTAGGGTCTAATATGAACTTAATTGATAAAAATAAATATAACTTTTTATGGGTAGTAGATTTTCCTTTATTTGAATATAGCGAAGAAGATGGAAGGTATTATGCTTGTCATCATCCATTTACTTCACCTAAGAATGAAGACGTTGATAAAATGTTATCAGACCCAGGTAAATGCTACGCCAAGGCATACGATATTATTTTAAATGGTTATGAACTTGGTGGAGGAAGTATTCGTATTCATAATAGAAATACTCAAAGTAAAATGTTTACTGCTTTAGGATTAAGTGAAGAAGAAGCAAAAGAAAAATTCGGATTCTTACTTGAAGCATTTAAATATGGTACACCACCTCATGGGGGAATAGCTTTAGGACTTGAAAGATTAGTAATGTTATTATGTAATACAGATAATATTAAAGATGTTGTAGCATTTCCTAAAACAGCTAGTGCTTCATGTTTAATGACAGAAGCTCCAAATAATGTTTCAATAAAGCAATTAGATGAATTAGGAATAGCATTAAAAAAGACTTATTAAGTCTTTTTTGTTATCTATATAAGGTATTTAGTGCTTCTCCGATAGTAGTAAAAGCAATTTCGGCAAATTCCACCGATGATAAAGTATCAAATGTATCATCATCATATAAAGCATTATTATATTCTTGATCAGTTATTTTAATATTGTATACTTCTGCTAAAACATAATAGTAACTAACAAAATTAACATAATCAACAGGACGATATTTTAACAGAGTGAAATCCTTAAGAAACATTTTGCTACCATATATTTTCTTCATCAGTTCTTTTTGCTTATGAGTATATATTTCTGTTGTCATAATATAGGTAGTTAGAAAGATTAATAATGGGTTAAAATAAATAAGTATTAAAATTGAAGGACTTTTTACAAAGAATAATGACGGCATAATAGGTATTAATAAAACAGCAATAACATATATCAATAAAAATATACCAAATATTCCTTTAAGACTGAATTTAGCATTTCCTAATACTCTACTAATAACAAGTATAAGCATAGTATATAAAATTCCACCAATTATATATTTAAAGTCTGGAAATAGTATAAAATAATAAGTTAAACATAAGAAGGAAGCAATTAGATAATTATTTTCTCTATTAATAAATCCATAAGAATATTTTATTTCATGTCTTAAAGAACTATATAATTCATCAATAAGTTTTTGTAAATTAAAATCAGCCTTTATTTGTTCATTTAATGTACTAAGTAAGATAGTTTTTCCGGTGCGATTATCATTACTAATAATAAAGGTATTAATATACTTTATGACCATCTTCTCATAATCTTTTAAGTTATATGAATCTAGCTTATAGAAGTCATCTTTTTGCCATTTTAATTGATAATCAATATCATCTTTAACTTTGAAACGTTCAAACTTATAATAACCACTACGAATCAGGTTTAATAATATAAACCAAAAGGCTTTATTATTAAATTCCCCATCACTATAATATTGAATAATAGCGGGGTGTAGGTTATCAGGAATTTCACGAAAGTAATTCATATTTTTAAATTGTTTACGAATTGATGTAATTATAAAGTAAATAATTAAAAATATTATACTAATTAAAACAATTTGATAAATAGTGATTTCATTAGGCTCAATAGGAAAAACAACCATCTAAACACATCCGTTCTATTATGTTAATTATACCATAAAAAAACTTACAATTTGTAAGTTTTTAAAATATTACATATTTATTTAAGTCATATATTACACCATTTATCTTGATATAAATATAATATTTACCACTTAAACCTTCTTTATTGATAAATTTTGTTAATGGTATTCCATTGTTTTGTTCTTCTTCACAATAGGTATCAACACATAATGAAGTATATGGTCTTTTAGAGACAATCATATTATAAGTTTTCTTTGAGAAGAGATTATCTAATATGATTTTAACTTCGTCTTGTGGTTTAAATGTACCTTTTATAACTAAACGATCAGTTTCTTCAAATACATCAATATTGTGTTTTTTAATTATTCCATTAGCTTTTTTATTTAACAATACTAAATCATTTGTATTAGTAGGGGTCTTATCAAGTTTACCTAAGCGAGATCCTATTCCAGGTTGATATTCATTATTGGCATATAAACTTAACTTCTCAACATGATAATAATTAGTTGGAAATTTAATTTCGAATATTACTTTATCATTTAATAATTCAACTGTAGTGGTACTTAAAATAGCATCTTTACTTTCCGTAGATGTGTTAGAAATATATCCGTCTACTTCATTGTGTCCACCAGAATGGATTAAATAGTGATTTTGTCCTAAATAATCGACATCGGATAAATCAGGAGAATAAAAGGCAGAACCCCTTGATTTACCATATGACCACAATTCTTCAATAGTCATATTATTAGTATTAAACTTGTATATAACTCCACGACTATAATTGTTTTCTGGTCTAACGTATTCTTCATATATCTTAGAACGATTATTACCATTATCAAAGACAAATAAGTTACCATTAGCTAATATCATTGCGGCATGACTTGCCCAAGGCCATTCTAAATTGTTAATAGGTTTAAAGAAATACTTTTGCATATCCTTATCCCAAGTAGTTGGGTTACCAACCATCCAATTAATTTTTAAGGTATCATAATTGATATTAACAATCACATCTTGGTGTCTGCCAGAAAGAGTAATAGAGTTAGTTTTATCGTCATACCAAATAGATGTATTATGGAACCAATCATAATTTATAGCATATTGATTAAGCCCTTGATCAGTAGGTAATACTTTTTTTAGATCAATTTTCTTTATTATTTTACCTGTTTTACGATCAATTTCAACTATATAATCTTCAACAGTATTATCTTTAAAATTGTTTGTTGATACTAATAGATTACCATTTTGCATTTCAAAAGCTTCGTGATGATATCCACCAGGTAAAGTATATTCAAAATATATTTTTCCTAATAAGTCAATTTCAACTAGACCGATTGAATAATAGGGTAGATTGATTGAACGATTACTAGCTAATAATAGATGTCCGTTATTTAATCTAGTAATATCCCAATTGAATGATTCAGTAAGATACCATCTTATATCACCATTGATATCATAAGCAACTGTATAACCATCAGTAGTATTAGTGAAAAAGTATAGCTCGTTATTTAAATTGTTTTTATCAGCTTTAGTATATTCAGGTAGAACAATATCATTTGGTAAAGCTTCAGTTTGAATATTGATAGTATAATTTACTTCGTTAACAGTAATGATTATTTCATTATTAGTATCAGGATATAATCCGTAGATAGGTAATATATGAACATTACTAGTCTTAAAAGTATTAGTATAAGTAGTATTTTTATCTTTCCCCTTAATTGTTACAGTTGGATTAGTAAAATCATTAGTTTCAAATACAATTAAAGCAGTTAGGGGAGAAATTCCATAAGGATTAATAATAACTTTAGGATTTTCGACTGTATAATTAGTATCCTTTAAAAAATCTTCTTCAAGGGCAAGTTGTTTATCTAAAATGTATTCACTTTTACCAACTGGCTTAAATTTTTCAACGTTATTATAAATCAAAATTGATAATACACAAGCTAAAACAACTAAAATAATAAATTTATACTTTGTTTTCATATATCCTCCTATATTAATCTAATTTCATTTTCAGTAAAGAAAGGATGCTTTTTATTAATATGATCATAGAATAAAATTCCTTCTAAATGATCTAATTCATGTTGAAAAGCAATTGATAATTCCTCTCTAGCACGAATTTGAATTGGTTTCATATCTTCGTCTAGTCCTTCAATAGTTACTCTAGCATATCTAGGAATATGCCCATCGACATCACGATTAACACTTAGACATCCTTCACCTGCATCAGCTGCGATCATCTCTTCAGAGTGACTAACAATTTTAGGATTAATAACCACATAATTATCGAATTTTCCTTCTTTATATTCATGAACTATTACAATAAGTCTTTTTAAGATGCCAAGTTGTGGAAAAGCTAGTCCCATTCCTGGTCTTAAATCATACTTTTTCTCGTATTCTTCAATTTGACTATATGTTAATTGATCAATCATATGTTGAACTAATTTTTTTTCTTCTTTAGTTAAAGGTTAAACGATTGGTTCACTTTTTTTTCTTAACATTTTATTTTTTTCGTCTAATATTTCTAATTTTTTAAACATAATAACCACCACCAATATTTTAACACATCTTATAGAAAAAAGGAAGATATCTTCCTTTTTTATTGAACCCAAGAACGGGCACCAATTATAATTACTAATAATATAAATAATACGAGAACTATAGCAGCGCCGTAGCCTGTGCCATAGCCAGCTCCGGGAGCTCCGTAGCC
>Ga0265294_10003688_pt1 | contig 19433 bp, 12 predicted proteins | sample MunlanPumphouse3_FD_192504 | JGI IMG/M metagenome (GOLD analysis project Ga0265294, IMG submission 192504) | Groundwater microbial communities from a municipal landfill in Southern Ontario, Canada - Pumphouse #3 | ecosystem: Environmental > Aquatic > Deep subsurface > Groundwater | place...
TTTGAAAAAATACAGACAACGCTGAGGAAACAGATAGTTAAACAATTAAAGGAAGATGAATGCTTTAAACGTATTGACCAAAAGGAACTTATTAAGGAAGATTTGTTGGATTTTGTGACAGACGAAAATGAAAAGTCTTTGATAAAAGAGTTTGAACAATTTACAACCTATTTCACCGGTTTTCATAAAAATCGCCAAAATATGTATTCAGATGAGGCAAAATCGACGGCTATTGCATATCGTTTGATTCACGAAAACTTGCCCAAATTTATTGATAACATATCGACTTTTGAGAAAGTGGCGGCAACTGACGTTAAAAATAATTTTACAAAGCTCTATGATGAAATGTCGGAATATTTAAACGTGAACGAAATTACCGATATGTTTAAGTTGAATTATTATTCCGAAGTATTGACTCAAATGCAGATAGATGTTTACAATGCAGTCATAGGAGGCAGGGCAGAAGAGCAGGGCAAGCCTAAAATTCAGGGATTGAACGAATACATCAATCTTTACAATCAACAGCAAACCGATAGGAGCCAACGCTTGCAGTTTAAACCATTATTTAAGCAGATTTTGAGCGACCGCAACGCTATTTCGTGGCTGCCGGAAGAATTTAATAATGATAATGAGGTATTGGAAAACATTGAAAAATGTTATCAAGAAATAAACGAAAAAGTTCTAAGTGGCGAACATTCGCTGAAAAATCTATTGCTTAATTTGAAAGAATATGATTTAAGCAAAATCTACCTTCGTAACGATTTATCGCTCACCAACATATCGCAACAACTATTTGGGGATTGGAACATAATAACGAAAGCTATTGAGGCGGATTTTGTAAACAATAATCCTCAAAAGAAAAACGAAAAAGCGGAGAAATATGAAGAACGTAAAAACAAATATTTGAAATCTTTCGATAGCATTTCTATCGGGTATATTAACGATTGTTTGAAAGCCGTCCAAAAGGAGGAATGCGTGCAGGATTATTTTGAGCGAATGGAACTGACCGATAAGGAAACGAAACAGAAATGCAATATCCTCGACAAAATTGAGAAATCGTATGCCGAGGTAAAAGATTTACTGAATACATCTTATCCTCAAAATAAGAATCTCTCGCAGGACAAAGTCAATATTGCTAAAGTCAAAGATTTGCTTGATGCTTTGAAAAACCTGCAACGTTTTGTTAAACCGTTATTGGGAAACGGCGACGAATCCGACAAGGACGAGCGTTTTTACGGCGAATTCTCTACGATTGTAGAAATTTTGGACAGCATAACACCCCTTTATAATAAAGTGCGCAACTATGCTACACGCAAGCCATATTCCGACGAGAAGATAAAACTTAATTTTGAGAACTCCACCTTACTCGACGGTTGGGATGTCAATAAAGAATCCGACAATGCAAGCGTCATTCTTCGCAAAAACGGATTGTATTACTTGGGCATAATGAACAAGAAGTACAACAAAATCTTTAAACCGGAGAATATAAAGAACGATGGCGAATGTTACGAAAAAATGGATTATAAATTGTTGCCCGGCGCAAATAAAATGTTGCCAAAAGTATTTTTCTCAAAATCGCGTATTGATGAATTTGCTCCAAGCAAAGATATACAGGATAATTATGCCAATGAAACGCATAAAAAAGGCGCAACTTTTAATATTGATGATTGCCATAAATTGATAGATTTCTTTAAAAGTTCTATTAACAAACATGAAGATTGGAAAAATTTCGGATTCAAATTTTCAAATACAAACAGTTATGAAGATTTAAGCGGGTTTTATCGTGAAGTGGAGCAGCAAGGCTATAAAATCAGTTTCTGCAAAGTTTCTGAATCCTACATTAATCAACTTGTAGATGAAGGCAAGCTCTATCTTTTTCAAATCTATAACAAGGATTTTTCACCTTTCAGCAAAGGCACACCCAATATGCACACACTATATTGGAAAATGCTGTTTGACGAACAAAATTTGGCAAATGTAGTTTATAAACTCAATGGTCGGGCGAAAGTCTTTTATCGCAAAAAGTCTATCGGTTGGAGTGATGAAGTCATGCAAAAAGGACACCATTACGATAAGTTAAAGGATAAATTTGACTATCCCATTATCAAAGACCGTCGCTATACGGTTGACAAATTTCAGTTTCATGTGCCAATAACTATGAATTTTAAGGCAGAAGGCATAAACGATATCAACGAAAAGGTGAATACATTTCTCAAAGAGAGCAACGCCACACACATTATCGGCATCGACCGCGGCGAAAGGCATTTGCTTTACCTTACGTTGATTGATTTGAACGGCAATATCAAAAAACAGTTTTCGCTTAATGAGATTGTGAATGAATACAATGGTAACACCTATAAAACCAACTATCATGATTTGCTTGACGTGAAAGAAAAAGAACGTGAGAAAGCCCGAGAGAGTTGGCAAACCATTGAAAATATCAAAGAATTGAAAGAAGGTTATTTAAGTCAGGTAATTCACAAAATCACACAATTAATGGTGCAATACAATGCCATTGTGGTGTTGGAAGATTTGAATCCCGGATTTATACGTGGTCGGCAAAAGGTAGAAAAATCCGTTTATCAACAATTTGGACATAAATTGATTGACAAGCTGAATTATTTGGTTGATAAGAAAGTTGATGCTGATTCCGAAGGCGGACTTTTGCACGCTTACCAACTCACCAACAAATTCGAGAGTTTCCAAAAGTTGGACAAGCAAAGCGGTTTCCTATTTTACATTCCGGCATGGAATACCAGCAAAATGGACCCAACAACCGGATTTGTAGATTTGTTCTACACTTGTTACGAAAACGAAGACAAGGCAAAAGCCTTTTTTGAAAAATTCAACAGTATAAAATACAATGCCGACAAAGATTGGTTTGAATTTGCTTTCGATTACAACAAATTTACCGCTAAAGCCGAAGGTACGCGCACTAAATGGACACTTTGCACCTACGGCAACCGTATAGAAACGTTCCGTAATCCCGAAAAAAACAATCAGTGGGATAACAGGGAAGTAAATTTGACCGAAGAATTTAAAAAGTTCTTTAATAATGATTATTCCGGAGATTTAAAAGCAAAAATTCTGACACAAACAGGCAAACCGTTTTGGGAAGGCTTGCTACATCTGCTGAAAATTACGCTGCAAATGCGCAACAGCATTACAGGCACTGACACCGATTATTTGGTTTCTCCTGTGGCAAATGAAAAAGGTGAATTTTATGATAGCCGCCAGTGCCCTGATACTTTGCCGAAAAATGCCGATGCAAATGGTGCATATAATATTGCTCGGAAAGGGCTATGGGTAATTGAACAAATAAAGAAGGCGGAAGATGTGAGAAAGATAAAACTTGCCATAACGAATAAGGAATGGCTGCAGTTTGCACAACAAAAACCTTATAACAATCACTAATTATGAACAACATCAAACTTTTTCAAGATAAAAAAATTCGTTCCGCATGGAATGAAGAAGAACAACAGTGGTATTTCTCTGTAGTTGACGTAGTGGAAGCATTGACAGATTCGACAAATGCTACTGATTATTTAAAGAAAATGCGTAAAAGAGATGACTCTTTATCTGTGTACATGGGGACAAATTGTCCCCATGTAGAAATGTTCACTGAAACAAAGAAAAAAAGGAAAACTCTATCCGCTAATGTCAAAGTACTGTTTCGCATAATTCAGTCCATTCCATCACCGAAAGCAGAGCCGTTTAAATTGTGGTTGTCGCAGGTTGGCTATGAGCGGCTGCAAGAGATAGAAAATCCGGAGTTGGCGCAGGAACGCATGAAATTATTGTATGAGCAGAAAGGTTATTCTAAAGATTGGATAGACAAACGGTTGCGAGGAATTGCCATAAGACAGAATTTGACTGACGAATGGAAAGAGCGGGGTATTACAGATGAACGCGATTTTGCTATCCTGACGGCAGAAATATCAAAAGCAGCTTTTGGATTGACTCCATCAGAGTATAAAGAATTGAAAGGATTGGCAAAAAAAAGTCAAAACCTGCGCGATCACATGGACGACTTGGAACTTATTTTCACAATGCTTGGTGAGCGTGTTACGACAGAAATATCACAAAAAGAAAAGCCCGAAACGTTCACTGAAAGCAAGAAAGTGGCTAAACGAGGAGGAGGTGTCGCCGGTGTAGCCCGTAAGCAGACTGAGAAGGAACTTGGACGCAGCGTAGTAACAGGGCAAAATTTCTTGCCGAAAAATGATGATGAAAAAGATAACAATAAATAAAATAATATCTAAACAACCAGGAAATGAGATGGAAGATTACATTTCTATTTCTACGCTTAACGACTTTATTTTTTGTCCGTACTCCATATATCTGCATAATGTGTATATGGAGGCGGATGAAGACGTATATCATGCTACACCTCAAACTCGCGTAAGGGCAGCTCATGATACCGTGGATAAGAAGGCGGCAAGCACACGTAAAGGGGATTTAATGTCGTTGCCTGTATGCAGCGAAAACTTTGGCGTCATGGGGAAAATTGATATTTATCGGCAACAAGACAAGCTGTTGATTGAACGAAAATATCAAATGAAACAAATTTTTCAAGGGCAGATTTTCCAGTTATGGGCACAGTATTTTTGTATGATTGAAATGGGTTATGAAGTTAAACATTTGGCTTTTTATGAAGTTACAACCAATAAGATGCTTCCTGTTGCATTGCCATGTGATGCAGACAAAACAGATTTGCTGGATTTCATTGTTCGTTTCAGAAATTACAATCCCACTGATCAAATCAATGTAAATCCGAACAAATGCTTACATTGCATTTATTGCAATCTATGCGATAAAACAGATTCTGAAAATGTTTACACATAAAGATATAGAATGCCGGACAATTTATGTAATTAATTGTATAGAGAAACGCAATTTGCGGGTAAGTAGTGGCGAATTGCTTTTGGAGGAGGAACAGGCAGACAGCAAAAAGACGCTGACAAAACTTCCTTTTCAAAAAATTCTTGCACTGTTTGTTATCGGGCACATTACCATCACTACTCCACTAATTGACAAATGTAAAAAAAATAATGTTGCTTTGGTAGTTCTGAAACCCAATCTGCGTCTTGTTTTCTTTTATTCAGCAACAGCGGAAGCCAATTATCTGCTTAGACAGAAGCAATATGCGTTTGACAAAAACGATATTTCGATTGCAAAGATCTTAATCAGCAATAAGGTAAAGAACCAACTTGCGCTTTTGGTTAAAACGAGGCTTAAAGATGAACGGACAGAGAAGGCAAAGACAATATGCACAATGGCCTTATCTGAAATCCCGATTCTTTCTAACTATAATAAATTAATGGGGACAGAGGGCGTAGTGGCTAAATATTATTTTGAGGCATACTTTCAGCAACACCAATGGACTAAAAGAATACCTCGTACTAAAGCCGATGTCGTAAACGCTACGTTGGATATTGGATATACTATTCTGTTTAATTACATTGAATCATTTGTTCGTATGTTCGGGTTCGATATCTATACGGGTGTTTATCACCGGCTGTGGTTTAAACGAAAGTCTCTCATTTGCGACTTAGTGGAACCATTTCGATGTATAATTGACAATACGGTTCGCAACGCATTCAATCGGAAACAGTGTAAGACAACAGACTTCACTGTTATAAAGAACGAATATAAGCTTAAGTTTGATAAAAACGGTGACTATTACCGACTGTTCCTCGATGCTCTTATTCCTTACAAAATGGATGTTTTTAAATATGTGCAAAGTTATTATCGATGCTTCATGCGAGGTAGCGAAGTAAGGGATTATCCACAATTTTTAATGTAATATGCTGGTAATAAGTTATGATATTCAAGATAATAAGTTACGAACACGTTTCGCAAAAATGCTTATAAAAAACGGAGCGATACGCCTGCAATTTTCCGTGTATGAGATGAACAATACACAGCGATTGATGGATAATATCCGAGTGAAAATAGAGACCGTTTTTGCTACACAATTTTCAGGAGCTGATAGTGTGATAATTTTTGACGTGAACAACAATAGTGTAGTGAAATACGGCAACGCCATACACCGCGATAAGGATATTGTGTATTTCTGATGACATACTGCAAACCCCGGTATACCTAGGATTTCTCAGTTGTTGTAAATGTCTCATATAGACATGGTTGTCAAGGTGGAGGGTTTTAGGTGGGGTATATTACCACTGATTTTCCTTGAAATTTTGTCCCAAAAAGCTTCGACAATTCAAAAATAATGCGTAACCTTGCAGTGAATTAGTTTTCATAGAGGCTATAAAGCTTTTTAAATTTCTACTATTGTAGATCGCACCACCAAAAGCAATGCCTATCGAGCGGCTATAAAGCTTTTTAAATTTCTACTATTGTAGATAGTTGTTCGTCGTCTGTTGTTTGATATGGCTATAAAGCTTTTTAAATTTCTACTATTGTAGATGTAAAAAATCAATATGGGTGTGAAATTATCGGCTATAAAGCTTTTTAAATTTCTACTATTGTAGATTCAACAACAAGGTTCTGCAAGTGGTCTGGGCTATAAAGCTTTTTAAATTTCTACTATTGTAGATCGTTATACTTCTTTTTTCTCCCTCTTTTGGGCTATAAAGCTTTTTAAATTTCTACTATTGTAGATATAGCTTAACTTTCTCCTGATATTCCTGGCTATAAAGCTTTTTAAATTTCTACTATTGTAGATTCGACAAAGTATTAAAGTAGAGTGCCGATGCCTCCTCGTTCTTTAAATTGTTGATAAGAACCTTGTAAAAGGTACTATGTCACTTTCTACACTTGCGTTTTCAAGGACTGCCATATATTCATCACGCTTCCCGACCGGAATAATCAACCAATCGTATCCGCCTGAGGCCAACATTGTATTCATCAAAAATCGCCCTACACGACCATTGCCGTCCATATATGGGTGAATATAGGTAAAGACAAAGTGTCCCAATACGGCTCTAACACTTGCTTCTGGTTCTTCCCGCAGCAATTCAAACAATGTAGTCATCGCATCACGAAGAGCCTCGGGATTCAGAGGCGTGTGCATAGAATTACGAATATAGACCTGATTGGAGCGATAACCGACAATATCGGACGGTTTGATAATACCGGCTGTAACGCACGGCTTAAACATCTCGCTGTGCCATACCGATAAGTCACGTTGAACCACCTCTGCGCTGCTCGTACCGTTCAATATCTCCGAAACACTCTTCTTGACAATTTGAAATGCTTGCCAATAGCCACGAGCTGCAAGTGCATTCTTTGAATCCACATCGTCGCCATCTGGTTTCCACGCTCCTCTTTTGACTCTGTTTATCAACTCGTCTGTAACTTGATACCCTTCGATTGACAAGGAGTGATAAGCATCCAATTTATATTGTGCTTCCATCTGTTTCAAAAACTCTTTTGCAGAGAGATTTGATTTCTGACGATTGAAGTTACTCAAAACATCCTCTCGCATATTGTGCCACATCAATCTTATCCGAGTAGCGTATGGAGACGGTGATAAACTAACTTTTACCACCTCCGCAAACGGGTCATCTTCACGAATATCGTATCCTATTCGTTTCATCGTGCTGATAATTTCATTGGCATAATCTCCTCTCCCGATATTACGAAAGGCTCCGGCCACTCTTCCGGCACGGATAGTCTGTCCCGTATCTACCAATATTTTGAGAATACCTGACACATCACTTACCATTGCCAATGCCGTGCGCATCGTAAGTGGGTCATTGCTATACATTGAAGGAGTAGCGACAATAATGGCTTCGGCAAGCGGATATAGATTTAGCCCCAATTGATTACTGTGATCAATTACAGATGGCAGCTCTGCCGAGAGGTTAAAAATTGAAGTAGGTGGAATCAGTTGAATGGCATTATTATTCCCCTTTGGAGCTCTAATCAGAACTTGCGCAGGCACAGTCGTTGACCCACTATAAATGGCCAATGATTGTTCGGCAGATAAGCACCAATCATTGCCATAACGCTCGGTAGCATATCTAACAATGAAGTTCCAGAATGAAGCATACCAGGCTGTAGTATCACCGGGAAGAGCCATTGGATCTGTAACTACATACCATCCTTTTATTATAGGCTTCAAGAAGTTATTCGCCATGAGTCGCTTCATATGAGTGGGCGATAACTCTCCACCTTTTATAATCATATAATCACCACCTTGCTGCACTTTTTTGAGTGCGGTCAAAGACGTGGCTAATAATTCAGCTATTGATGCCATTGCTTCAAATTATTTTAGAGCATTAAGTATTTCTGTTGTTTGACACTTGTTTGTCGTCAAATATAAACACGTTTTATTGCTTGTTGCATTACACGTTTATTACGCAAATATAATCCCGATAACTATAATAACCAAATAGTTTGCAAAAAACAATTTCAGGCAAACAGGTTACATCGCAGACACCTTGCAGCCTCTCTCTCCGTTAAAAAATGAAGCTCAGCGCGAAGTTCCGTGCTTTTTTACCTTGTGCTGAGGGCGTCCTGTCGGACTGACGCAACGTCGCCGATGTATCGTGCTTACAGAGCAAGACAATGGCATCCCTGAAGAGTGACCAGCATGTCGGAAGGTCGAAAATTATTTTAGCAGACCCTTCAGGATCTCGTTGGTAATCGTGCGTGTTGCAGCGTTGGCGGCAGACTTTGCTGCTTTGCTCGCTGAACTTGTAGTTGACTTCTTCGTACTGTTTTTTGTGGTACTCTTCTTGCCGATATTCTTTGCAACTTGAGTTCCCATGCTGCGGGCAAAACTCGTCGCAACTGCACCGACCATCGTTCCGAAAATAGTTCGAGAGATCCCGCTCTTCTTGCTTGATTTCGTCTTTTTAGACTTTGCTTTCTCTTTGGCAGCCTCTTTTTCTGCCTTCTCCGCTTCTTTTTGAGCTTTTTCCGCCTCTTTCTGAGCCTTTTCGTAATGAGCATTCAGTACTTCATAAGCACTCTCTCTATCGAACGCTTTGTCGTATGCCTTTATGCTGTTCGGAGCCTGATTCCTAATGTCAAGTCTCTGCCCTTCGGAAATTGCACCTATTGAACTTAGAGGGAACAGTATCTTTGCCCTTTCAACAATGCATGGGGCTCCTTTTTCATCCAAAAATGAGACAAGAGCCTCTCCCGTTGCGAGTTCCATAATTGCATCCTCCGTCTTGAAGGCAGGATTGACTCTGAAAGTCTGTGCTGCAGCGCGTACATCTTTTTGATCCTTTGGAGTGAATGCTCTGAGTGCGTGCTGAATCCTGTTTCCGAGCTGGCCGAGGATATCAACAGGAATATCGGTAGGAGACTGAGTGATGAAGTAGATGCCCACTCCTTTCGAGCGAACGAGTCTGATAACCTGTTCTATCTTATCCACAAGGGCTTTTGAAGTGCCTTCAAACAGCATGTGAGCTTCATCGAAAAAGAATATTAGTTTCGGCAGGGGCAGGTCTCCCACTTCCGGAAGCCGAGTATAAAGCTCTGTCAACAGCCATAACAGGAATGTCGAATAGAGCTTGGGGTTTTGCATAAGTTTATCGGCTGCAAGGACATTCATTACTCCTTTACCTCCGACTGTATCAAGAAGATCAGTTACATCAAAGGCAGGTTCTCCAAAGAACTTGTCTCCACCTTCGCTTTCAATTGCAAGCAGTGCTCGCTGAATGGCTCCAACGCTGGCGGCTGAAATATTACCGTAGTTTGTAGTAAACTGAGAGGCATTTTTGCCGACAAAGTCGAGCATAAGACGCAAGTCTTTCAGATCAATGAGCAGAAGGTTCTCATCGTCCGCGATGCGGAAAACTACATTCAGCACTCCCGATTGGACTTCATTGAGTTCCATAAGTCTTGAGAGCAGCTGCGGCCCCATAGCTGAAACGGTTGTGCGCATACAGTGTCCCTGCTCCCCGAATACATCGAAAAATCTGGTCGGGCAGCCTGCAAATGGAGGGTTTTCAATACCGAATTCAGCGCAACGTTTCTCAATGAAGCCGTTCATCTTTCCGACCTGGCTGATCCCTGAGAGATCTCCTTTCATATCGGCCATAAAACAAGGCACGCCTGCCTGAGAAAATGTTTCAGCCAATACTTGCAGAGATACTGTCTTTCCGGTACCTGTTGCGCCGGCTATTAACCCGTGTCTGTTAGCCATTTTGCCCACTATTGATATTGGGCCGTTCGCAGAATGTGCGACGTATAAACTTCCATCTTTATACATAACCTGTCTGTTTTATAGTTTTCTATTATTAAGATTTAGCTCCCAAAGTTACGCTATTTTGAATTATTTGTACTTTTATTGAAAAAATAAAAACTATTTTTTTGTTAAAAGCAAAATAAACTCTATTTTTGCAGCCCGATTTGGTCTCTTAGCTCAGTTGGTAGAGCACGACACTCTTAATGTTGGGGTCCAGGGTTCGAGCCCCTGAGGGATCACAAATAAAGCGCTGAATTTCAGCGCTTTATTTGTGAATAGGGCTGTAGCCGGCAAGCATGGCCTGGCAGCTTCTGTTTCGTCCATGCAGGAAGGCTATTGCTGTCTGCTGTAGCGTAATATGCCGTAGTCTCCGCCATCAAGTACTAAAGAGTCTTTACTGAGTTTGGCAATCTCGTATTTAACTGTCATTGTGTAAGGCTCACCGCTGCCCTCGCTTTCTGCCGTCAGATATAGCACGTTGTCCTCACGGGACCATGACTGATAGCGGAGGGTGGCCATATTGATAGAAGAGGCAGTGCCGTCTTCATTGAGAGTGACTCCCTGTACCTGGTCTGAAGCGATAGGATTTGGTTCGACCCATGATCCGACAATTTCAACATTTTTGTTGCAGCAAGAACTCAGTGTAAGAGCTGCCACTGCGATTACAAATAAGCGTAATTTCATATTTATATAATTTATTTGGTTGATTTCACATTAATCAATTGAATGGTTAACTGCAATATCAATGTCTCCCTGCAAGTCACGGCCTTTTTTTATAACAACCGTATCATTTTTGTCCTCATTCATTACAAGTTGAAGTTGTTTGCCGAAAGTTGTATTCTCAATAATTGCCTCAGATACAGGGTCTTCCACATACTTCTGTATAGCGCGTTTCAAAGGACGGGCTCCAAACTTAGGATCATATCCCACCTCTGCAATAAACTTCTTTGCCGCCACAGAGATTGTAAGTGTGTAGTCCATCTGATTGATTCTTAGCAGCAAGTCTTTAAGCTCAATATCAATTATCTTGTAGATGTCTTCTTTTGAGAGAGTGTTAAAGTATATCTGGTCATCCAGCCTGTTCAGAAATTCGGGGGAGAATACCTTGCTGAGTGCCCTGTTGATAATACTTTTGTTGTTGCGGTTAAGTTCCGCCGAGCTGACCGCAAAGCCGACACCTCCGCCAAAGTCCTTCATCTCTCGGCTTCCGATGTTGGAAGTCAGGATCATAATTGTATTTCTAAAGTCAATGTATCTGCCGTTGCTGTCGGTCAGTCTTCCTTCATCAAGCACTTGCAGTAAAATATTAAATATCTCCGGATGAGCCTTTTCCACTTCGTCGAGCAGTACTACCGAATAGGGTTTTCTTCTAATCTGTTCGCTTAACTGTCCACCCTCATCATATCCCACATATCCCGGAGGCGCACCGATCAGCCTGCTTACGGTAAACTTTTCGTTATATTCGCTCATATCGATACGTACTATGTTATCCGGGGAGTCAAACATATATTCGGCTATCTTCTTGGCTAATTGAGTTTTGCCCACTCCTGTCGGACCCAAGAAGAGAAATGTCCCAATCGGTTTGTTCGGGTCTTTGAGGCCTGCTCTATTACGTCTTATGGCCTTGACTACCTTGCTGATAGCCTCATCTTGTCCGATGACCTGAGTTTTAAGCACATCCGACATCTTCATCAGTTTGATGCTTTCCGTTTCGGCTATTTTATAGACGGGTACATTGCTCATCAAAGAGACAACGTTAGCAATATCATCTTCATCCACAAGATATTCTGTGGGATTTTCAAGCTCAGTCAGATCCATACGGACACTTTCGATCATCTTCACTTTGTATTTCTCAAGTTCGTGAAGCTCTGATGCCGACTTAAAGTCTCCGGCCAAGACTGCTTCACGCTTTTTGATACGTACAGGCTCTATCTCTTCCTCCATTTGAATCAGTTCGCCGGGAACTTTCATGTTGGATATATGAACTCTTGATCCGGCCTCATCCATGACGTCAATAGCCTTATCAGGCAAACATCTATTGGATATGTATCTGGTGGATAGATTGATGCAGGCTTTGATGGCAGCATCGGAATATTTTACGTTATGATACGATTCATACTTTTCTCTGATGCCTTCCAATATTGCGAGCGTCTGATCGTAATTTGTCGGCTCCACCATAATCTTCTGAAATCTGCGCTCAAGGGCTCCATCTTTCTCAATGGTTTCTCTGTATTCATCCGGAGTGGTGGCTCCAATGCATTGAATCTCGCCACGCGCCAGGGCCGGCTTAAGCAGACTGGCTGCATCAAGCGAACCTTGTGCACTTCCCGCACCCACAAGTGTATGCAGTTCATCTATAAAGAGGATTATGTTTGGGTTGGCTTTTATCTCTTTGAGAATTGATTTGATTCGTTCCTCAAACTGTCCGCGGTATTTTGTCCCGGCTACTACGGATCCGAGGTCTAAAGAGATTATTTTTTTGTCGAGCAAAGCTCGAGAAACGCGTTTCTGAGCTATGCGGATTGCAAGTCCTTCGGCTATAGCCGACTTGCCGACTCCCGATTCTCCCACAAGAATAGGATTGTTCTTCTTGCGGCGACCGAGTATTTGTGCGAGCCGCTCGATCTCCTTCTCTCTTCCGATGACCGGATCCAATTTTCCGCTGACAGCGGCCTTAGTCATATCATAACCGAAAGAATTGAGCATGGGTGTCGAGCTCTTCTGCTCTGCCTGATTGCTCTTCTCCTCGCGTTTTATTTCAACGGAAATAGCGCTTACAATCTCCATAATCGTGATGCCCTGCTGCTCCAATACTCTTGTTGTGACAAGAGAACGGTCAGAAAGTATGGCAAGAAGAATATGTGTGGATTGGGGTTGTGTCCCCTTTTTGGCGATATCTTTCAGCGATACTTCATAGATCATTCTGACCTTGTCGGAAATCTTGACCAGATTGTAGCTTTCATAAGGTATGACAATATGTGTATCAATTGCATTTTCAACAGATGTTTTAATAGTGCCTATATCTCCGCCGAGATCAGATATTACCTGCACGGCGTTACATACGGTGTGCCGTAAGATGCCGAGAAACAGGTGGTCCGGATTGATATAATAACTTCCCAAACGTATAGCTTCCTCTTTTGAAAAGTTTAAAATCGTTTGTAAATCTTTTGCAGTTTCTGTAATCATACTTATCAAAATAGAAAGCGCAAGATACAAATAATTGATTGAATAAAATAATTTGTCTAATCCACTTTTTATACGTACTTTTACAAGTTATTTTTAAAGTAAAACACCGATAAAGAATGGAATTAGAAGAAAATGCAGGAAAGATTATTCCTATAGACATTGAGCACGAGATGCGAAGTGCTTATATTGACTACTCAATGTCAGTAATCGTTTCCCGTGCCCTTCCCGATGTAAGGGATGGAATGAAGCCGGTACACAGGAGAGTTTTGTTTGGAATGTATGGTTTGGGACTTACTTCAGGTCAAAGTGTTAAGAAATCGGCTCGTATAGTGGGTGAAGTACTCGGTAAGTACCATCCGCACGGAGATTCGAGCGTGTATGATGCGATGGCGAGACTTGCTCAGCCGTGGCAGATGAGATATATGTTGGTTCAGGGGCAAGGTAACTTCGGTTCCGTTGACGGTGACCCTGTTGCGGCAATGCGTTATACCGAGGCGAAGCTTCAGAAGCTTGCCGAGGAGGTGTTGGAAGATCTGGATAAAGATACCGTTGATTTTAAACCGAATTTTGACGAATCATTGCCGGAGCCTACCGTTTTGCCGGCAAAGCCGCCTTTGTTGCTTCTCAATGGAGCTTCGGGTATTGCTGTCGGAATGGCTACTAATATGGCTCCTCACAATCTGGGTGAATGCTGTGATGCGATTTGTGCATACATAGACAATAACGATATTACCCTGGATGAGTTGATGCGATATATCAAAGGTCCGGATTTCCCGACAGGGGGTATCATTCAGGGGACAAAGGGTATTAGAGAGGCCTTCGAGACAGGCAGGGGTAAGATTGTGATTCGCTCCAAGACTGAAATTGAGGTTGCTGACAGTGGCAGGGAGACCATTGTCGTTACAGAGATCCCATACGCTGTCAACAAACGGGAGTTGATCGAGAAGATTGCCGAGTTGGTTGAGGCCAAGAAGCTGGAGGGCATTGCCTACATCAATGATGAAAGTGACAGAAAGGGTATGAGGATTGTCATCAAAGTAAAAAAAGATGCAGTTTCCAGTGTTGTTTTAAACAATTTGTTCAAATATACACAACTCCAGTTCGGCTTTTCGGTGAACAATATAGCGCTGGTTGACGGGAAGCCTAAGCTTCTCAATCTTCAGCAACTTATCAAATACTATGTTCGACACCGTCATGAGGTCGTTGTCCGCAGGACAAAATTCGAGTTGGATAAGGCTCTCAAGCGTGCCCATATTTTGGAGGGACTCCTTAAGGCTCTTGATATCATAGACGAGATTATCAAGTTAATCAGGGCTGCCAAGACAGTTCAGGATGCAAGAGACGGGTTGGTAAGCACATTCGACTTCTCGGTAGAGCAGGCTGATGCTATTGTAGAGATGAAGCTTCGCCAGTTGACAGGTCTGGAAAGAGAAAAATTGCAGGCAGAATATGACGATTTGGAGAAATTGATTCACCATCTGGAAGACATTTTGGCCAGTGAGCCTATGCAGATGGATATTATTAAAGATGAGTTGAGAGACCTGAAGGAGAGATTCGGAGATCCGAGACGCAGTGCAATCGAGATGTCTGCCGAGGATTTTAATCCTGAGGATTTCTATCCCAATGAGGATGTGGTAATTACTATTTCCCACCTGGGGTATATCAAGAGAACGCCTTTGACAGAGTACAGACTTCAGAACAGGGGAGGGATTGGAGCAAAAGGAAGTACCACTCGCGATGAAGATTTCATCGAACATATCTATGTTGCCAATATGCACAGCACTTTGATGTTTTTCACTCAGAACGGTAAGTGCTACTGGTTGAAAGTATACGATATTCCTGAAGGAACTAAGGCATCCAAGGGTCGCGCTATCCAGAATGTGATTAATATCGAACCGGGTGATGTCGTTCAGGCCTATATTAATGTAAGGGATCTAAATGATGTCAATTACATAAATAGCAATTATGTGATACTTGCCACCAAGAAAGGAACAATCAAGAAGACTTTACTTGAAGCTTATTCACGTCCGAGAGTTAATGGTGTCAATGCAATCAATATTCGTGAGGGAGACTCTTTAATTGAGGCTGTTTTGACTAACGGAAGCTGTGAGATTCTGCTTGCAGGGCGCGAGGGCAAGTGCTGCAGATTTGATGAATCTAAGGCACGCAGCATCGGCAGGACTGCATCAGGAGTGAGGGGGATCGATATTTCCGCTACGGATGAGGTGATTGGTATGATTTGTGTGGACCCTAATACAGAGGATGATAAAGATAAGACAATTCTCGTAGTTAGTGAGAATGGATACGGCAAGCGTTCAGCTTTGGATGACTACCGTAAAACAAACAGAGGAGGCAAAGGTGTAAAAACTCTCAACATAACTGAAAAAACAGGTGCTTTGATTGCCATGAAAGCTGTAACTGATGACAACGATCTGATGATTATCAACAAGTCGGGCATTACCATCAGAGTTGCCGCTTCCGATATCAGAGTTGCAGGAAGAGCTACACAGGGAGTTAGACTCATCAATATTAGAGAGGGAGACAGCATTGCAGCCGTCTGCTCGGTTAACAAGAGCGAAGAGCAGTCGGACGTATCCGATCAGGATACACAGACGATGCCCGAACCGGAGATAGAATAAACAATTATATTAATTAAAAATCATTATTTTACTATGAAGAAAATACTAATTGCAGCTGCGTTGATTTTATCAGTTACAATGATGAGTGCGCAGCCAAAAAATGCCGCTGATGCTCAGAAAGCTGTTGATAAAGCAGTAGCTAACAGTCAGGATGTTAAGAAAGGAGCTAAGCCTGCAACTTGGATCTCTTTGGCAGAGGCATACATAAATGCTTATGAGTTGCCAACCAAGAATTTGCTTATCAATTCTTCTCAGATGGAGATTAAACTTTTCTTAAAAGATCAAAAAGTTGAATCCACAACCACGAAAAAAGGACCGGAAGGTGAGTACACTGTTGATCGTTATGCCGATAAAGAGTTGTTCTACAATCAGAACGGAGTTTTGGAATTTTGGATTGTTACCAAACCGGCAGTAGAAGGTGACTTGCTTGAGTTAGCAAAGTCAGCTTTGATTAAAGCTGCAGAGTTTGATCCTAAAGGCAGTAAAAGTAAGGATATTGCCGCAATGCTTGAGAATATTCATCAGAAACAAAACAACGAAGCTCTTTCACAATATCTTGTCGGTAATTATGCAGAGTCGGCTAAGTTGTTCAAGGCTTCTTTGAGTTCTTGGGATAACCCTGTCATTAATAAGATAGATACTTTGAACGTCTATTACACTGCTCTTATTTCAGGTTATGCAGGGGATAAGGCAACGGCCATCGAATACTACAACAAGTGCATAGATATGAATTACTATTATGATGGTAATGTATTTTCTTATCTGGCAGATATTTACAAACAGCAGGGCGATACTGCTACATGCGTCAGGATCCTGGAGGACGGTTTTGTAAAATATCCTCAAAGTCAGAACGTACTTGTAGGTTTGATTAATGTTTATCGTGAATCGGGTGACGATCCTCAGAAGATGTTTGACCTTTTGCACACTGCACAGGCTAATGAGCCTACCAATGCAAGTTTGTATTATGTAGAAGGTGAGGCTTATAAAAATTTAGGGGATATGGAAAATGCTGCCAAACTGTTCTATAAAGCTACAGAAGTTGATCCTAACTATGTATTCGGTGTTCTTGGTGTCGGTATTCTTTATTATGACCATGCTGTTGATGTACAGAATTCTGCAAGTGAAGAGACTGATGATGCAAAATATTCGGCACTGGTTAAGGAGTTTGAAGAGTCTTTGGAGAAAGCTATTGACCCATTTGAGAAAGCCTTCACACTTACTTCAGATCCTGATATCAAACAGGCTATTGCTGAGTACTTGAAGAATATCTACTTCCGTTTCCGTGAGAAGAGTGCAGATTATGCAGCTGCTTACGAAAAATACAATAACTATCTAAAAGTTGAGTAAGATAGCTGTTGGGAAATAAAGAATAAGGATGGTCATCAGGCCATCCTTTTTTTATTTAAAATATTCGGATTGGTGAATAAATTTATCCGGCATGGCCATGTCGTAAACCGAACTGCGCAGGTATTGTTTAAATTGGGTCATGTCGGTAATCCTGTTTTGCTCCTCGACGGAGATGAGTTTGCCGAGACCCAGCCGCACGTTTTTATTCGCTTTATTGAACACTTCACGAGGAAGGCGCAACAGCCTTATCTTCCAGTCAATAAGCCCTAAATTGTAAAAGAAAAGCGAATTACGGTCAAAGAAACGAACCGGCAGAATAGGGACTTTAGCCTTTTTGATAAATTTGATAATGCCATCCTGCCACTCTCTGTCACGAATGCATCCCTCTTTAAGACTCATGTCGGACACTGCCCCTGAGGGGAATAATCCGAGGGGCCGACCGGCCTTAATCTGAGCAAATGAACGCTTGATGCCTAAGATGCTTTCCTGAGTAGCGGCTGTTTTCTCTTCTCCCGTAGGTGTGACGGTAATAAAATTGCTTCCCAAAGCCTCTATGCGGGCAAGAAATTTATTGACAAGAACTTTAAATTCGGGGTACAATCTTGAAAAGAGGTCAACGATGATTACACCGTCGATACTTCCGTATGGGTGGTTACTGATGGTAATGAATGAACCTTCAGGTAGCGAGTCCAGCCTTTGAACATTGCCGATCCGGTAATCTACTTTGATATCTTCTAAAATATGACTTGCAAACTCACCTCCGGTGAATTGCTCGTTATTGGTGTAAAGAGTATTTATTTTATCAACCGCACATAGCTTCAGGATGGCTCTGGCGAAGGCATTGCCTGTTTTTCCTTGAAATATTGATGAAGCTTGTTCTAAATCCTTTACACTTATTAATTCCATGACTATTTATTGTAGTTCTTTAATGTAGCAGCGTGCCCGCTTGTGAAGCCGAGTCTCAAACTTTCCCCATAGATTAATTACATTGTGGTTGTTTTCAAGTTCTCGGGTTGTCTCAATATATTTGATGCCGTGCTTGATAATGCCCTTTGATGTATGATCAAAGATGATGGAATTGACACCCTTATTCCTGTAATCGTCTGCAATTGATATCAGCAGGGTATCAAGAGTGTCGTTCTTTCTAAGGGCCTTCAGTATGTGAATAAAGCCGAACGGAAACAACTTTCCGTGTGCTTTTTGCAGAGCTAATGAGAGTGAAGGAAGGCAGATGCCGAAACCGACAACTTCATCTTTTTCATTTGCGACAACCGATATGAAGTCAAGATTGACTTGAGGGACGAATTGGCTCTTGAGGTCATCAATTTGGCCCTGCGACAGTTCTGAAAATCCGTGGATATTTCTATAGGCTTGATTGAGAAGATCGAAAATTCTGTCAAAATAGAGGCTTAAATCTCTTTTACTCTTAAATTGAACGACGTGCAGGTTCTCTTTTTCCTCGATCATTCGCGCAAATCTGCCGTAAACCTCCGGAATAACTTCCGGAACAGTTACTTGAAATTCTATCCAGTCTGTATCTTTTACATAGCCGAGTTGCTTGATGTGCTCCTCATAGTAGGGGAAATTATATTTGCCGTAGGCGGTAGGATATTCATCAAAGCCTTCTACCAGGACACCTGAGGCATCAAATTCGAGAAATCCGAGAGGACCGGAGACTATCTGCATGCCTTTCTTTTTTGCCCAACTTTCTGCCGCATTAAAAAGGGCGGTTACAACTTCATGGTCATCAATAAAGTCCAGCCATCCGAATCTTGCATAGTTGATGCCTGTTTTTTTGTTGTATTCACGATTGATGATGCCGGCAATCCTTCCAACAATCTCTCCCTGTTCGTTGTAGGCAAGCCAGTATTTGGCTTCACAAAATTCAAAAGCATGGTTCTTTTTGGGGTCAAGTGCTGCCATGTCTGCAGAAACGAGCTGAGGCACGTAAAATTTGTTTTCCCTGTAAAGTTTGTTTGGAAATTCGACAAAACGTCTCAGTTCTTTAGGAGAAGAAACAACTTTGATAGTTATCATGTGGTTTTAGTTTTAGTGTCAAAACACAAAGATATCAATTTTTTTTTAATCAT
>Ga0265294_10003690_pt1 | contig 19425 bp, 16 predicted proteins | sample MunlanPumphouse3_FD_192504 | JGI IMG/M metagenome (GOLD analysis project Ga0265294, IMG submission 192504) | Groundwater microbial communities from a municipal landfill in Southern Ontario, Canada - Pumphouse #3 | ecosystem: Environmental > Aquatic > Deep subsurface > Groundwater | place...
GTCCGGCCAGGCCGCGGGGCAGGAACCTCGATCGCTGCTGCAGCTCGCATGTGCCGTCGCCCAGGTCGAGAATGCGGAATTCCATCAGGGCTTCTCCCGGAAGTTTCATTTCGGCGACCAGAACCAGCCGGCCCGGCGGGTCCACCTCGACGACCCGCCAGAAATCCAGGGCGTCTCCGACGAAAAGCTCGGAAGGATGGCGTCTGCCGCGGTCAAGACCCACGCCGCCGACCAGCCGGTCGAGAAAGCCCCGCAGTTTCCAGAGAAAATTGCCGAAATACCAGCCCTTGATGCCGCCGATGCGGGCAATCGGTTCCCATATCTCCTCCCGGGTCGCCCGCATGCGAACCTTGTAGCAGCACTGCACCACGGCGCCGCCGGCGTAATGAACATCGCCGCTTAAACTCCATTCGGGGAGCGCCACGGCGCCGGCGTCCGACCATCGGGTTTCGACCAGCTCCTCCTGAACTCTTTCCAGAGCCAAGTGAATGGTTTCCCGGCAGCCGAGCAGTTTCTGCGGGATCAGGGTTCGAATCCGATCATCTTCGGCGACCATGGGACGACGCCAGGCTTCGGTCAGGTCCCAGGCCGCCGCGGCCGGAACCGGAGTGATCAGGCTGATCCACCAGGCATTCAGGGGGGCGGATTGAATCGGCACGCTGATGGTCAAACGCCTGACAAGGCCCGCCTCCTCGGCGTACAGCTTCATCAGGTCCAGGTAGGACAGCACCTCAGGACCTCCGATGTCAAAGGTCTGTCCCGCGGTCTGTTTGATCTCCAGGCAGGCCGTCAGATAGTGCAGAACGTTTCGAATGGCGATCGGCTGGCAGGCCGTGTTGAGCCAGCCCGGCGCGATCATCACCGGCAGGCGGTCCACCAGATACCGCAGGATCTCAAAGGAGGCGCAGCCGGAGCCCAGAATCATCGGCGCTCTGAGAACGGTTGCCGGCACGGGCCCGCTCCTTAAAATCTTCAGATCCGGCGGCTCAACGCCGAGCCATTCCAGGCAGATCACCCTGTCCACGCCGTGAAAACTTGCCGCCTCGATCAGGTTCCGGGCCGCTTTTTCAGCTCGCTCGCTCTCGGATCCGGTGGAAAAATGCACCAGATAATAGATGGCGCGGCACCCGGACACCGTCTGCCGTAAAGCATCGGGGTCCATCACATCGGCTTGAACCGGCTCGACGCCCGGATCCTCACCCCAGGGCCTGGACCGGATCTTGGCCATGCATCTGGCCATGGCGCGAACCCGGTATCCGGCTTCCACCAGCCGCGGTACGAGACGTCCTCCGACATAACCGGTGGCGCCGATGACGAGTATGGGTGCTTTGTTCATGAAAAAGTTCTTCCAATCCGGAAAAAAATCTTATTTTTCCTTGTGTTTCATGGACTCAATTCCGGTCCGAAGCTCAAGCCAGTCGTTGAGTTCGGCGATATTCCGCGTCAACTGATACCGGCCCTCGGCAAAAACGCCGTAATCGCCGCCTCCGGCCATGGCCGAGGCAAACCGGATCGTGTTGGCATAAAACAGCCAGGTGTCGCACCAGGTTTTTTCAATGGCTTCGTCAAACGGGCTTGCGTTCTGGCCCAGCCCCTGGGCGAATCCCTGTTTCCATATTTCCGCCATGATGGTGGTGGCGGTAGCGACGCTCTGGTTGGTCTCCGCGATGGTATGCGCATAGCGGTCCCAGTGGGCCTGAACCCAGGATTCGCTGTGACAGCTCAGACAGGTTTTCTGCATGGCGCTGGTCCGGCTTTTCTGAGCGGCTTCGTCGATCAGATGGTCTTTTGCATATCCACCGGCAAAATCCGTGGGAAGCGGCAGGCCGTCTTTATTCCGGATTTTGGTCGTGTCGGGCGATGCGGGCTGGGGATGCGCATAGATCAGTCCGAAAATCCGCCAGCCGAGCCGATCGCTCATCTGATGGGTTCTCTCGGCCACCACCGCGCCGTCCGTGTTGGTCAGAAGGCTTACATGGCAGGCCGCGCAGGTGGGAGCGGTAAAGTCCTTGCCCACCGTCCAGGGAACGGCCTTGAATTCCCAGTCCTTGTTCAGGGAGGCGAAGATGTTGCCGTGTTTGCTGGAGTCGTACACCTTGTATGCGGGAACATCCGGTCCGATATGGCATTCCTTGCAGGTATAAGGCTTTCTGGCGACCTCGATGGAAAAGCCGTGCCGGGTGTGACAGGACGAGCATGCGCCCAGGCTGCCGTCCGTGTTGATTCGTCCGACGCCCTGATTGGGCCAGCCGTTGATGACCGGAAAGTCCATTTCACCCAGATCCGTATCCCGGGTCCGGACTCCGGTCACTTCCAGCCGGGTTCCGTGGCAGTAATAACACCCCTCGGCCCGAGTAACCTCATCCGCCGGTGAAAAACTCACCTTGCCGCCGGAAAACTCCGGTTTTCCGATAATGGTCTGCAACAGATTCTGGTACACGGCGTTGTCATCCAGGTTGGCGTAAGCGTGCGCCATGATGTTCAGCGCGTACTGGTCCCTTTCCTGTCGGTGACAGGTCGCGCAGTCTTCAGGACTGACCACGACATGAATCTGAAATCCGTTGTGCTCGAAAGCGTCGGCATGCCGGTCGTTTCGCATGGAATGGCATTCCGCGCATCCGACGGCGGTCTCCTGAAGGGATTCCGGTATTTTCTCGGCCGAAACTTTTTTGCCGATTCCCTGAACGCTCATGGCCTCCTTGACGGTGGTTGCAGCGTGCCGGCTGTTGCGCCAGTCCTGAACGATTCCAGGGTGAATGGATTCGTGACACCCCAGACACTCACCGGTGGCGGCGCTCACCTTTTCCTGAGCGGACCAGGCGGTTTGAAACCAGCACAAGGAGAACAGAAGCGACACCAGACAGGCAAGATGTTTCATGATGACCTCCTTAATAAGGTTGTTGGTACGGTCGGACTGATTTTTTATCGGGCAGAACAAAGCCGCCGGCTTCGAACAAAAAAAAGATGAGATTGATTATATCGTTTATATCCGTCTCCCTAAAACAAAGTCAAGCAGCCGATCCTCCTCTATGAGTCCGCGGAAACCTGGCTGAGGATTTCGTGAATTCTGGAGGATTGAAGCAGAAAAGCTTCGAGCCTGGCTTGAAGAATGGGAGGGAATGGATTGCCGTCGGTCTCGATGGCCAGAAATGGAAGCTCTTCAACGGATCGTGCAATCCGATCGATGGCCTTGTTTCCGTTGCCGGAGATCCGCTTTCCCGCAATATTCATCTCGCAGTTGAGAATCGCTTCGGACAGGCGGTTGGGCATGCATCCGAAGGGGCCTACGGCGATGACCCCGCAGTAAGGGTCCAGAATTTCGGTGATGGCCGCTCCTGTTGTCAGAATGGCCTCGCCGACCAGATGCGGGCTGATCAGGTGCCGGCTGTGCCGAATGATATGGTCGACGTCCTCGTTTCGATCGGAGCAGAGGCCGGTTTGAGCCAGAATTTTTCGGAATGTTCTTTCTACTTTTTTCATGCAGGCGTTTCGAATTTTCTGATAAAGCCGTTTCCTCAGACTCAGGGGACATGAAGAAAGCCGGTTCCGCACGCACCAGTCGGTGTAATAGACCCATTCAATGACGGAGGAGACCTTGACGGCGAAACCCTTTCGGGCGAGGACTTCGGGCAGGTACTGGCGCGATATGCCGTCATGGCGGACAAATATCTCGCCGCTGAGCAGAATCTTGGGGGTTTCCCGCCAACTGCGGCGTACCGGAATGCCGCCCAGCGCGCGGGCGGCCGCTTGAATCTCCGCACCCATCTGACTGGAACTCCCGGGGGTTTCAAGACACCCGATCATGCGTTGCCACTGCATGTCAAAGATGTCCAGCGCCGTCCCGCGATCGACGGCGTTGGCCATGAGCGTGGACTGGATTTCTTCCATGATGGAGCATAGAACGATGCCGCGCCACATATTCATGACCTGTTTTCCGGAAATCAGTCCGGCATAGCTGTTTTCCGCTGAAAGCGACATCAGGGCGACGTTCTCAAAACCCTGTTTGACGATGAGGTCATTTAAAAACACCGAATACTGCCCGTACCGGCAGGGACCCGAAGCCGTGGGCATAAAGTAGATGGTCCGCTCGTCGGGGTTCCGGTTTTCAATATGTTTAAAAAGCGTTCCGGTGGTCAGCTGAAGCGGCAGGCATTCCTTGCATGAGCTGTGGGCCCTGCCGATTTTCAGCACCTCGTTGTCCGAGGGGGGCAGGGCGGATGCCCGGATTCCGGATCTTCGAAAAGCGGCGGCCAGGGCTTCGGCGCCCAGGCTTCCCATGGAGGGAAAGACCAGGTGAACTCTCGGATCGGAAATCGGCAGGCGTTTTTGCTTTGAATCGATATAAACCGCATGCCCGTTTTCAAAGGAAAGACCGGCCGGGATAAACGGCTTTGAAACCGGTGAAAAGACTTTTCTTTTTTCCAGTTCCCGGTAGCGCACAATGATGTCCAGAAAGGCTTCGATACGGGTTTCCAGCCCGGCATCGGCGGTATGGCTGTCCAGCTCAAGGGTCAGGGACGGCTTTTTGCCCATGATGTCGCGGAAGTACCCAAGCAGAAAGGAATCCGGACCGCAGGAGAAATTGGTGATGTAGCATCCGAAAAGCTGTGAATGACGCCGAATGAACCGGGCTGCCTTGAGAATGCGCTGACCCGCGGCCCAGTACATGTTCTGTTTTGCGGTTTCTTCGGACAGGGACAGAAAATTCAGAGGGATGACCCGGATTCCCCGCGATGCCAGCTTGTGAGGAATTCCCATGTGCGCTTCGGATACCAGGGAGTTGTATACGCGGCCCAGAATGACGACGGCAAATTCGTCGGGTTTTTTTTCAAGGTCCTTCAAAATTCGGTCGCCCGCTCGAACCATCGCGTTGAATACCGTTTTCTGGCGCTCCACGGCCCGGTCAAAAGCGATGGCGGCTTTTTGCCGGGATACGCGAAGCGGACGGGCCAGATCGGCGAAGGATCTGCGGGCGGTTTGCAGGTCGTTTGAAAAATCGAGAACCGGTTGCAGGATGCGATCGGATTTTCGAAGTGCGGCCAGATGATCCAGGTGCTTGAAAGCCGATGCCAGGTAATAGGGTTCGCCCTGGGAAAGTGGACAGATCACGCTTGTTTTCTGGGAAGGGTCTGAAAGATCCGTCTTGAACTGCGGCAGAAAAATATAATCCGGGTGCTGTTCGACCAGGTTGTGAAAAAACCCGTGGGCCAGTTCAGCCGGATAGCAGAAGGGCGCCCGTCTGGCTTCAATTCCTGCCGGGTCGGGTTTTTCCGGAATCAGAACCCGAAACCCGAGCTGGGTGAAAAATTCATGGTACAGGGGAAAATACGTGTTGACCATGAACGATTTGTTGATGCCGACGCTGGGAGAATTTTCCGAACCGGCACGGGGCATTACCTCAAAGGCCATGCGCTCGTAATCCGAGACGTGGTTTCGGTTCTGGGAGTCGAGCCGGACCCGGGCGCGGATGTTGACCCACCGGTTGCAGGCGCCGCCGAACGGAAAGACCGCGCCGTCGATGATGATCCGAGATATCTCGCATTTGCGGTCGCATCGATCGCCGCCGCCCTTGCAGATGAAACTTTTGCCGTATTCGAGCCGGCGGTTTTCCAGAACGCGCAGCGAGAAGGCTTTTTCTTGCATCAGGCCCAGTTCGATTTTCCGGTCGACCTCGAGCGCCACGCCGAAGGCGCCCATCAGGTGAGGATCCGGCGGAACGATGATGTCTTTTCCGGTCAGCGCGGCCATGGCCAGCGGCACGGCCCGATTGCAGCACACGCCGCCCTGCATGAAGACCTTTGTGCCCACGGGACGGTTGCCCTTCACCCGGTTGGCGTAATTCATGCAGATCGAGTACACCAGGCCGGCCACGATATCCGGGGTTTCAATACCTTCCTGAAAGGCGTTCTTGATGTCGCTGCTGATGAACGCCGCGCACTGATCGTTGAAATTCGGCGGATTTTTTCCCTGCATGGCCGCCGCAGCGATCTGCTCCATTTCGATGTTCAGGGTTTCTCTGGCCGCCTCCTCCAGAAATGATCCGGTTCCGGCGCTGCAAGCCTCGTTCATGGCGTAATCCGAGGCCACGCCGTTGGTGATGTAGGTGTATTTGGCGTCCTGACCGCCGATTTCAAAAATCGTGTCCACCTCCCTGTCAAAAAAAAGGGCGGCGGAGGCGTGGGCGATGATTTCGTTGATGACGCCGTCGGTCATGGCATGAAGACCGGCGATCTGCCGCCCGGAGCCGGTTACGCCGATGCCGACGATGTTCATCGCATCGGACAGTTCTCCGAGCCGGCGGCGCAGTGCCGCGTAACACGCCCTGGATGCGCCTACCGGGTCCGCGTTGGTGCGCAGATAAATTGAGGCCAGAACCTGACGGTCGGCGGTTCGCAGCAGAACCGCCTTGGTGGTGGTAGAACCCACGTCCAGACCGATGATGCATCGGTCCCCGGCTTCGGGCGTTCCCATGCGGGATTCCTTGAATGTGACCTTGTCTTCAGCGGTTTTAAGCGGGGGAAGCTGAGCAAAGGTCTTCCGGTCTTGTGTAAAAAGGTCGTCGATCTTATCAAGGGGAAGGGTTTTGTTTTCAAGGGCCCACAGGGCGCATCCCAGGGCTTCAAAATAAGGGGCCTGTTCGGGGACGAAAAGATCCGGAATTTCGGTTTTCAGAAAGTCGATCATCACGTGGTTGCGCGCGCACCCGCCGATGATCACGATGCCCTTTTTTCCGACCGGCCGGACCAGTTCCAGAATCTTTCCGGCCATCATGCGGCATAGCCCTGCGGTGACCCGTTCCCTGGGAATTCCCTTGTTGGTGGCATGGGTGCAGTCGCTTTTGCAGAATACGCTGCATCGGCCCGAAACCGCATACGGAGTTTCCCTGCGGGCGATTTTCACCGCCTCGTCCAGAGAAAGGTCCATGCGGCGGATCTGTTGCAGGAAAAACTCGCCGGTGCCTGACGCGCACTTGTTTCCGGCATAAACCGCCGTGATCCGTCCGTTTTTCCCAAGTCCGTAAACCATGAAGGTTTCGGCTCCCGCACTGACCAACGCCGAATACCCGTTCGAATCCGGCCGGACAAATGCCAGGGCTTTTTCCACGGCCTCGGGTTCGGAAATCGATGCCAGCCGGGTGTATTCCCGAAACTTCCGGCCTGTGGCGGCAACCGAGGCATAGTCCCGAATGTCCAGACCGCTTAATGCCTCTTTGAGTGCGGCATGGGGGTTGCCATGGTGAGTGATCAGGCGGTGGCCGACCTCGGACAGAGCACCCGAAGCATTTCGCGAAATCTCGCTCAGCGACAGGGTGGCGGCGCCAAAACATATTCCAAGCGATTTCATAGTGATGTCAAACTCCGTCCATCGAAAACAAATTGATACGGCGTTGAACGCCGGTTTCAATTTTTGAAATTTTCCTAACAGAAATATGGATGGAAAAACGACTGAATATGTCACCGCTGGATTGTCCGGCGATGGAATGGTTCAAATTACTGTAAAAGTATATGTTAGGCCGCTTCGTATTGTCAAGGACAAGACCGCCGGTTGCGGCGCCTGTATTTTCGTGGTATATCAAAACACTGAATCTTGTTTTTTATGCGCAGTCTGGCGGATCGGCAGGTCCGGTTTCCGAAATCGGAAACGATAGGCATCTGCTTGGCGCTATATCATGACACCCGCTTCCTGAATATTGTTTCGGATTCTGGAATTCAGCCGATCCAATATCAAAAGAGACCTCGTATCATGTCGGATCAAACAGAGAACCATGCGGAATCGAAATTTGTCGGCCGGGTCAGCGCGGTTCGCGGCAGCGTTGTGGATGCGGTTTTTGACCGGGCGCTGCCGCCCATCGATTCGATTCTGCGTGCGGGCCCCGAAGATTCCATCGTGATTGAGGTGATGGACCATCTGGATTCGGAATCGGTTCGCGGCATCTCTCTGACTCCTTCCGCAGGTCTTGGAAGAGGGGACTTCATCAGGGGTGACGGCCGGCCGCTTCAGGCGCCCGTCGGTTCCCGGCTTCTGGGCAGAATGTTCAACGTGTTCGGCCAGACCATCGACGGCAAGGCGCGACCGGAAGACCTTTCCTTCAGAACGGTTCATCAGGCCCCCATTTCATTGTCTCGGCGGGTGACAAAAGAGAAAATCTTTGTTACCGGCATCAAGGCCATCGACCTTCTCGTTCCTCTGGAACAGGGAGGAAAAGCCGGTCTGTTCGGCGGAGCGGGCGTGGGCAAAACCGTTCTGATCACCGAGCTGATTCACAACATGGTCGGCCGTCACAAGGGTGTGAGCATATTCTGCGGCATCGGGGAGCGCTGCCGCGAAGGCGAGGAGCTTTACCGGGAGATGGACGAGGCCGGCGTGCTTGAAAACACCGTCATGGTGTTCGGACAGATGAACGAGTCTCCTGGCGCACGGTTTCGCGTCGGTCATGTGGCCCTGACCATGGCCGAACATTTCCGGGACGAAGAGGGCAAGGACGTTCTGCTGCTGATCGACAATATTTTCCGATTCCTTCAGGCGGGAATGGAGCTTTCCGGACTGATGGGCAGGCTTCCCTCACGGCTGGGATACCAGCCGACCATGGCAACCGAACTGGCAGCGCTCGAAGAGCGGATCGCCAGCACTCAAAAAGCGTCCATTACTTCGATTCAGGCGGTTTACGTGCCTGCGGACGATCTGACCGATCCCTCGGCGGTCCATACCTTTTCCCATCTTTCGGGCACCATCGTCCTGTCCCGCAAGAGAGCCGGCGAGGGCTTCTATCCGGCCATCGATCCCCTGGAGTCCCGCTCCATGATGCTTTCGGCGGACATTGTCGGAAACAGACATTATCAGACGGCCCGGGAGGTCGGAAAAACCCTGGCGAACTATGAGGAACTCAAGGATATTATCGCCATGCTCGGCATCGAGGAGATTTCCCGCGAAGACCGGAAGATCGTTGAAAGGGCCAGAAGGCTGGAGCGCTTTCTCACCCAGCCGTTTTTCACGACCCAGCATTTTACGGGACATGAAGGCCGCATGGTGGATCTGAACGATACGATCGAGGGGTGCGAGCGGATTTTGAACGATGAATTATCCGATGCGCCGGAAAGCGCCCTGTACATGATCGGATCGATCAAGGAGGTCCGTCGTTGAAATTAAAGGTTTACACGCCTTCCGATATCTTTCTGAACCGGGAAGTGAAGAAAGTGGTGGCCGAAAGCCCGGCCGGAAGCTTCTGCATTCTGCCGCGGCATATCGATTACGTGACGGCCCTGACCACGGGCATTCTGTCCTACCTGACTCCGGAAGACGAGGAACGGTTTCTGGCGATCGACGAGGGCGTGCTGGTCAAGCAGGGTAATGAGGTTCAGGTGGCCGCGGAGTGGGTGATCGGGGGCGAACTGGGCGAGCTCAGGCAGCGGATTGAGCATATGATGTTGAATGCGGGAGAGCGGGAGAAAAAGACCCGCAGCTCAATGGCGCGTCTGGAAGCGGATTTTATTCGACGATTCATGGAGTTCGGAAAACTTGGAAAGGTCTGAAAAGGACAAGGCCGCGGCCCGGAAGCGTCTGGCCGAAAAGGTCCGCGCCAAGGAGCGCCGCAAGATGCGCGCCCGCCAGGACGAGGCCCGGAATGTGTGGTTCGGTCTGGGAATGTTCGGCGTGGTGGGCTGGTCCGTGGCCATTCCGGCGCTGATCGGAATCTTTGTCGGCGTCTGGATCGATATGACCTGGAAAAGTCCTTATTCCTGGACCCTGATGCTTCTGGTGATCGGTATTGCGGCGGGCTGCGTCAACGCCTGGTTCTGGGTTCGGCGCGAAAGCGGCGCCATTACACGAGAAAACGACTCGGATTCGAATGATGGAAATGATTCCTGATGCGTATTCGATGGCTGCCGCTGCACTCTGGGGTCTTGCGCTGGGTGTTTTTTATTTCGGCGGCCTCTGGATCACCGTTCAAAAAATGGCGGTTTCAAAAAACCCAAAGGCCCTGATGGCTTCAAGCTGGCTGCTTCGGATCGGCGTTGTCCTGCCGGGAATGTGGCTGGCGCTGAAGCAGGGCGCCGGGGTCTTCTGCGTTGCTTTCGGCATCTGTGTAACGACCCGGTTTGTGATTCAGAAAATCGTGGTTCGTCATTAACGGTTGAAACGGATTTCACTTTGAATGAGGAATCCATGCATATCAGTCCGGATAATTTGATTTACTGGCAGAAGGGTTTTGCGGTTTTCAACGCGACCATCGCATTTACCTGGATTGTGATGGGTCTGCTGACTCTGGTTTCCTGGATCATCACCCGGCGGCTCACCTCGGATGTCGCGCTTGCCAGGGGGCAGAATCTTCTGGAAAGCATTGTGCTGGGAATGGTGAACCAGATTCGGGAAATCAGCAGGCACCGGCCCGCCCGCCTTCTGCCCTTTCTCGGAACCCTTTTTCTGTTTGTCGCCGCGTCCAGTCTGCTTGCGGTGATTCCGGGCTTCGAGCCTCCCACGGGATCCTTGTCCACAACCGCCGCGATGGCCATCTGCGTATTTGTATCCGTTCCTGTATTCGGCATTTCCAGAACAGGCTTAAAGCGTTATCTGATGAATTACGTCCGGCCCAATCCGCTGATGCTGCCGTTTAACGTGATGGGCGAAATCAGCCGGACCATGGCCCTGGCCGTCCGGCTTTTCGGCAACATCATGAGCGGGACCATGATCGCCGCCATTCTGCTGTCCGTGACGCCGCTGATTTTTCCCGTGGTCATGCAGCTGTTCGGTCTGCTGACCGGGCTGGTTCAGGCGTATATTTTTGCCGTCCTGGCGGCGGTCTACATCTCCGCGGGCATGGAGGCCCAGGTCCGCAGGCAGGAAGATTCCAAGAAAGGAGAACCTGATGGATAGTTTAAGCCTCGTGGCAATTGTTTCCATTGCTTCAGCGGCTGTCTGCATCGCAATCGGCTCGATCGGCCCGGCGCTCGGCGAGGGTCGCGCGCTTTCTCAGGCCCTGAGCTCCATTGCCCAGCAGCCCGATGAAACCACCTCCATCACCCGAACCCTGTTTGTGGGTCTGGCCATGGTCGAGTCCACCGCCATATACTGTTTTGTGGTGGCGATGATTCTGATTTTTGCCAACCCCTTCTGGAATTTTTTCATGACCCAGGCGGGAGGATAAAAGGTGCTGATCAACTGGTTCACGGTGCTGGCCCAGATCGTCAATTTTCTGATCCTGGTCTATCTGCTCAAGCGGTTTCTGTACGGACCGATTCTTCGGGCCATGCAGGAAAGAGAGAAGAAAATCGCCCGGCGGCTTCAGAACGCTGAAGACAGGGAGCTGGAAGCCGACCAGCGTGCCGCGTCGCTTGAAGATGAAAAGCAGAAGCTGCTGGATGAAAAAGAGGAGATTCTTCGGGACGCCAAAGAGCAGGTCAAGGCCTGGAGAGACACCAGGGTCGAACAGATCCGGGAAGAGATCGACCGGCTTCGCCAGGCATGGATCGACAGCGTCGAGAACGACAAGCAGAAGTTTCTTCAGCAGTTGAAACAAAAGGTGATCTGCCAGACCCTGATGATATCCCGGAAAACGCTTGCTGATCTGGCAGGAGAGGATATCGAACGCCAGGCGGTCCGGCTGTTTATCAAAAAAATTCGAAAAAAAGGACGGGAAGCGCAAGATCTTTCCGCCATTTCTGAAAAAATTCTGATCCGCACCGGCTTTGAAATGGATCCCGCTCTCAAAGACGAACTGGCCGGGGTGCTTGAATCCGTTTTTCCGGCCGCCGATGGCTTTGAATTCGTTGTCAGCGAGGGGATCGGATTCGGAATCGAACTGGTTGCCGCCGACTGGAAGCTGACGTGGAATCTCTCCGTTTATCTGGAAGGCATGGAGGAGGAAATTCTCCGCTCCCTTGCCGTTGCCTGCGGAGGCAGGCCATGACCCGATCGGGCCTTTTTCCAATGCTGGACGAAGTTCACCGGACCGTTGAAGCGTATCTGGGCGGGCGGGAAGCGGAAATCCGGATTCAGGAGGTCGGCAGAATTCACTCGATCGGCGCCGGCATCGTTCAGGCCGTCGGTCTCGGCGGTGTGAAATCCGAGGAACTGGTGACTCTGGGCAGCGGCGCCGTCGGACTGGTTCTGGATCTGCTGCCGGAACGGATCGGCATCGCGCTGCTGGAAAGCCAGGTCGAGCTTGGATCCGGAGATGAGGTTTCCCGAAGCGGACGAATTCTCGATGTTCCGGTGGGAGAGGCTCTGATCGGCCGCGTGGTGGATCCCATGGGAAGGCCCCTGGACGAGCTGGGTCCGGTCCATGCCGCAGAACGCTGGCCGGTGATGCGGCCGGCGCCCGAGATCATTCAAAGATCCCCGGTGGAAAAACCGCTTCAGACCGGCCTGAAGGTGATCGATGCGCTGATTCCCATCGGCTGCGGGCAGCGGGAGCTGATTCTCGGAGACCGCCAGACCGGAAAGACGGCCATCGCCCTGGACGCCATCGTCAATCAGAAGGGAAAGGACATTTTGTGCGTGTATTGCGCCATCGGGCAAAGAAGCGCGAGCAGCGCCAGAATGATTCATGAACTCAAGGCCCGGGGCGCCATGGCGTACAGCATCGTGATGGTGGTCGAAGGCGACGATGTTCCCGGGCTTCAGTATATCGCCCCCTACGCCGCGACCTCCGTGGCCGAATATTTCATGGAAAAGGGCCGGGATGTTCTGATCGTCTACGATGACCTCACGCGGCATGCCCTGGCCTACCGGCAGCTGTCGCTGCTGCTTCGCCGACCGCCCGGACGGGAGGCCTTTCCGGGGGATATTTTCTATATCCATTCCCGGCTGCTCGAGCGTTCCACGCATCTGAAGCCCGAATTCGGAGGCGGTTCCCTGACCGCGCTTCCCATTATCGAAACCGAGGCCCAGAATCTCAGCGCCTATATTCCCACCAACCTGATTTCCATCACCGACGGCCAGATTTACCTTTCGCCGGATCTGTTTCGAAAGGGCGAGCTTCCGGCCGTGGATGTGGGCAAATCCGTATCCCGGGTCGGAGGCAAGGCCCAGCTCCCGTCGTATCGCAAGGTGGCCGGGGATCTCCGGCTTTCCTATTCCCAGTTTCATGAGCTCGAATCCTTTGCCCGTTTCGGAACCCGTCTGGATGAGCGCACTCGAAAGACTCTGGAACACGGAAGACGGGTCCGGGAAATATTGAAGCAATCCCAGTTTTCGGCCCTGTCCGCGGCCGAGCAGATCGTGATTCTGCTGGCCGTTGTTTCCGGACTGCTGGATGAAATTTCCCTGGAAAACATTGTCGAAGCCGAGTCCGTCATCATTGAGCTGCTGGCCTCCAGATCCGGGCTTGCCGATCAGATCGCCGATGCCATGCCGGATGACGACCTCTGGGACGGCCTTCTGAATATACTCAGGGATCACCTCAGGAGCCTGTAGACGATATGCTGACCCTGGATGTTCTGAAAAAGAAGATCAAGACCGCGCAGGATCTGCTTTCCGTGGTCAAGACCATGAAAAGCCTGGCGGCCGTGAATATCCGGCATTATGAGAGCGCGGCCGCCTCTCTGGAACGCTACGGCAAGGTGGTGGACGCCGGCTGGCAGGCCCTGTTCCGGACCCCCTTGCAGATGCTTCCGGCGGTGGATGAGGGGCAGATGATCTTTCTGGTGTTCGGATCGGATCAGGGCATGTGCGGCCAGTTCAACGAGGTGATCGCAAACCTGGCCACTGAAAGATTCAGCGACGAGCGGGCGGCCGGACGACAGGTCGCCGTCTGGACGGCAGGCGAACGGGCCCGGGCCGCCCTGGAAAATCTTCATTCCGTGGAAGACCATTTTGCCCTGCCGAGCGGGCCGGCCGGCATACCGGAGCAGGTTCAGGAGATCATTCTAACCTTTGAAGAGCGGCGCAATGAAAAGGGGGTTGAGATCCTTGAGATTTTTTACAACCAGCTGGTTGCCGGAGGCTACGAACCGGTTCATGCACGGATTTTACCCCTGGATGCAAGGTGGGTTGAACGGCGCCGGCGGAAAAAATGGCCGAACAACTGCCTCCCGTTGCTGGGAATGGCGCCCGAGCACCTGTTCCGGGAGCTGTTCCGGCAGTATCTTTTCGTGTCTTTTTACAAGGCGTTCGCCCAGTCCCTGGCCAGTGAAAACGCGGCCCGGCTTCGGTCCATGCAGGCGGCGGAAAAAAACATTCAGGAGCTCGAGGAAACGCTCGAGGCCAGATTCAGGGAAACCCGGCAGACGATCATCACATCCGAACTTCTGGACATCATCTCGGGCTTTGAGGCGGTCGCCGGAAAATCATAACATGGCCTGAACGATGCTCCCGGTGTTTCAATATCAATCGTATCGTGCTACCCTGCAGAAAACGGATTCACACCTTTTCAATAGAAAAGATTTCGAACCATATTTAATACTGTGAGGCAGAATAAATAAATTATGGCGTTCAACGAAACAGGACTGCAAAAAATTCAAAAAGAGGTGGGAGCGCTTTGTCGAAAAAAATCCTCCGAAGCGCTGGATGACCAGTTGCGTTTTGATTACAAGATCGAAAAATATGACGTGATTATCTATGAAATCCGTCCCCGGTGGGACAATCCATCTGAAATCACGGAAATGCCGATTGCGAAATTGACGTTTGTTCTTAGCCGGAATATCTGGAAGCTTTCCTGGCAAAGGGCAAACGGGAAATGGGTAAGATACAAACCAAAGGAATCGTCCAAAGATTTAAGCGATCTGACGCGGGCAATCGAAAGCGATGCTCAAGGTTGCTTCTTCGAATAAACGACTCTGAATCCCCGGGGCATCATAGCGACCGAACTGCCTGAAAGGGGTGGAACAGGGCATTGACGGGAATGCCCTTTAACGTTCTGCCTGTTCCCGCATGAAGCAGCGGGGGTCTTCCGCCAGATAGTCGCCGGTGTAAGCGTGGGCGCGTCCCCGGCAGCCGCCGCAAACCGTCTTGTACCGGCATTCGCCGCAGAGTCCCTTCAGCGTCTCCTCGCGCCGGCGGAGGTTCCGGAACAGTTCCGATTCATGATAGATCTGATGAAAACCGGTGTTTCGAACATTCCCGCCGCTGACCTCGACAAAGGGGCAGGGCCAGACGTCCCCGTTGGCCTTGATGTAAACAAAACCGCGTGCGGCCGCGCAGCCGTGAAAAACTTTTTCGGCCAGTTTGAGCAGCGGGCCGCCCCGAATTCCGCCTTTCTCCAGCAGATACGGCCAGTACTGGGGGCCTGCGACCGGCTCGATGATCATGCTGCAGGATTTCTGCTTTTTCGAAATCAGCTCGCTTAAATGTTGATTGGCGCTTTTTTTCAGCGTGGCCTGTTCGATCTTTTCGCCCCGTCCCACGGCCACCAGCTGATACATCAGCATGATGCCCGCGCCGCAGCGGTCGGCGTAATCGATCAGCTCCGGCAGATGCGGCATGTTGTATTCCATGGCCGTGGTGTTGGTCTGCAGCATGATTCCCGCTTTCCGGGTGGCTTCGATTCCCCGCATGGCCAGGTCGAAGGCGCCGGCCTTGTTGCGCACCATGTTGTGAACCGACGGATCCGCGGCGTCCAGGCTGATCGCGTGGCAGACCACGCCGTGGTCCTTGAGCTTGAAGGCCATTTCCTCGTCGATGAGCGTTCCGTTGGTGGCGATGATATTGGCCAGGCCCGCCTTCTGTGAATGCCGCAGCAGCTCGAAAATGTCGGGCCGCACGAGCGGTTCTCCGCCGGTATAGATCAGCGTGCGAAATTCGCTTTCCGCCGCAATCATGTCGATGAGTCTTTTGCCTTCATCGGTGGTCAACTCGTCTTTGGCGGCCTGGCCGCTGACGGCATGGCAGTGAATGCACCGCAGATTGCAGGCCCCGGTGACTTCCCAGACCGGATGTCCGGGATACCCGATGCAGCCCATGCCCCAGGCGCCGCTGGCCACCGGAATGGATTTAAAACCGTGCCTGAAAAGCCAGTCGGGGAATTTGCGCCAGCGGTTCAGGTATCCCATGAGCAGCGTGCTGCCCAGCTGCCGGAACAGCAAAGACGGCGGATTGTAGAATGCTTTGACTTTATTTCGAATGGTCATCAGATATAGGCCAGAATGTAGGAGAGGGAGGTTCCCAGATTGACCGAGATGTTCAGGCCGCACAGCACCTCAAGCCTGCGGGCGTCCCGATAACGGTTTTGCAGCATCTGCCAGGCGACAAAAAGTGAAACCAGAACAAAGGGCAGGTAAAGATAAGCCACTACAAAGGGCACTCCCCAGACGGGAGAAATCATCATCGTCACGCAGGTCAGAAAATTGAAGATGACAAAGACCGTTTTCCCTTTGGGCTTTCCGATGCGAAAGAGCAGGTTCTTCTTGCCCGTGGCGATATCCGCTTCATAGTCGGGAAATTCGTTGAGCAGAATGACGTTGAAGATGGAAAAACCGATCGGCAGCCACATCCAGTGAATGACCGGCGCGATGGATCCGGTCTGAATATAGTAGGCCGAAGCGACGGGCAGCCAGCCGTAGCAGAAACCGATGAATATTTCTCCCAGTCCCCGCTTGACCAGCCGGACCGGTTTCGTGGAGTAGAAGAAGCCGGGAATCCCACCCAGAGAGCCCAGCAACAGCGTATAGGGGCCGGTTTGATAGACGAACTGCAGAATGATTCCGACGGCTGCGGCCGCCAGAATGCTGATCATGCTGGTGACCAGCGCCACATGCGGAGACATTTTCGTCTTGAGCAGAACACGGGTGCCGCCGGCGAACGGATTGTCGTGGCTGCGGGCGGATATCGCGTCCTCCCTGAGGTCGAAATATTCGCCGGCATGGTAGGTCGAGAGCATGATCAGGATGACGCCGGACACGCCCAGCACAAACACTTCCGGGTTGAAGACGGAATCCATTCGATAGGCCAGAAAGGTTCCCAGCAGAAACGGCAGAATGCCGACCAGATGAAACGGGGGGCGGGAGAGCGCGATCCAGCCGTGCAGCTTGTGTCGAATTGAACAGAGCATGGCATCAACCTTTTTGATGGAAAACAGAGCCGTTTATTTCAAAAACGGATTTCAGAAATCATGCGCGCGGTCCGGTTCAATGCTTCCGAATTCATGAACCATCGGGCTTCCGTACACCGCAGCCTGCGCCAGCCTTTCGCAAAAGGCTTTTTCAAACATTTTTGACGCAGCTTGTCAATGGAAATGGAGATTCCAGGATGCCCAACAGGGTGTTGAAAAACAAGAATCAGGCCGTCAGGCAAGGCGCCCGGAAGGACAGGCGTTTCCGGAATCACGGTTTGTGCGGGCTTTTCCCATACAGGATGCGCAGTTCTTCCTTGGCCTGATGCAAGATCTGCAGCTGGTCCCTGTCCAGGTTCGTGCCCGCCCGGTTGATATAGAATACGAGCATCGACATGGCGGAGCGAAACGGCGGGGCCTTGCGGCGGGTGCTGCGATCCGCCGACTGCTTGAGCGACAGGGCAATCTTTCCGGGGTCCGCCCAGGTGAAGACGCCCTCCTCCAGGTCCAGCGCATTGCTCTCCTTTGTGACCCTGCCGGACCAGCGCTTGCCGGGCGAGGATTTGGATTTCGTCGACATTCACGACACCTCGTCAGAACCCGCCGGAGCTCTATCCGGTCGGGTCGGTTCAGATGTTCGGTTTCCGGGGACGCCTGACATCATTTTGGACAGGCGCCATCGGGCATGGTTTGCTGTTTTCATGTCGTACCGGAAACCCTTACTGAAAGAATTGAACGCCAACTCCGCGGAAAATTCAAGGGCCAAAAACATAAACCCAAAAAATAAGTCAGGTACCGGGTCATTCATATCTCCTCTTCGGAAAGCATCTGTTTCTCTGTTGTTGACATATCGAATGGAATCAGATTTTAAAAAGTAAAAAACTTTCAACCGAGCTGAGGAAATATGAATGCCGTAATCGAATGCATCGAGGAAGAGTACGCGCCGTTCTTCGCCTGGCGGCGTCGCCGCAGAGACGGCTGGAAATGGCTTTGGTTCCATCTTCGAGGCCCGGCACTGCCCGGACCTTTCGGATTTTTTCTCACCCTTGCCGGAGTCTGGCGTTTTGCACGTCCCCCCAGACGCGTTTGCGATATTCCGAAGGAAGAATACCTTCAATCCAAAATCGTGACCACGTGCGGCAACCTCGGCTCTTACGGCATGGGCGGTCCGGGATTCTTCGGTCTGCAGTGCCGCAGGAAACGCAAGACCTTCTGGATCGTCTTCACGCTTCGGGGCGCCGAGGGTTGGTTGACGCTCGATGCCAGGCTGATCGCGTCGAGTTTGTCGGCGGCCGAGAAGAAGACCTACGCCAGGCAGGGGAACATTTCCATGGAGACCGTCCATGGCGGAACTGTCGAGTCCGTCGACTACCTGCCGTCGAGCATTCAGATCAAAATCAAAAAAGAAGACGCGATGCATGTTCTTGAACTGCGCCGGGATGGAAAGACCGTTCCGCCCTGGCGGGGAAGCGGCGATAAAAAGAAATTCCTCGACACCGAACTGCTTGAGGACGCCCTCGTGGTATCACGACGGGCCAATCTGTGGACGGAGGGCTGAAAATGCTGCGAACCGGGGTAATCCGGGATGTATAATCGGGAAAACGCATCGATTTGATTCTGGAATTCCAAGTGCCAACTCTCTGGACTCAAAAAGAAAGATCGGTAAAATGTCCCCGGAATTCTATGGCCGGTAATGGCCAATCAATTTGACAGGATTTCCGACAATGGATATTCTGACAGAAAAGATCGAGTCATTCAGAAAATACGAAAGAACCGGGCGTTCTTTGAGCGAGGTGAAAATACCATGAAAAAAATGCAACTGATCAAAATAATCGCCATATTCATGTTCCTGTTTGTCCAGGGCTGCTACGTCGGCGTCAAGCCGGATTATGACGTCTACGGAGGTGGAGGCTACCAGGAACCGCCGCCCATCGCATTTGCCGGATCTCCATATCTGGTGGTGATGCCGGAAACATACGATGTCTATGTGGTTCCTGATATCAGTGTGGACCTGTTTTTCTGGAGTGGGTGGTGGTGGCGTCCATGGGGAGGCCATTGGTATCGATCACAGTATTATAACCGGGCCTGGGTCCGTTATAATAGTATTCCAAGCTTTTATTTTGATGTGGACCCGGACTGGAGAGGATATTACCGGGGCCGTAACTGGCATGGACACCGGTGGGAATATCAGCGGATACCTCACCACAGAGTTCAACAGAACTGGAAGAGCTGGCAGAATAACCGGCACTGGGAAAGACAAAGAACCTGGGACGTGAGGAACTATAAGCCTCGACCGCCGCAGCAGAGAGAGATAATAAGACAAACAAGACAGCGGCAATATCAGCAGAGACAGCCTCAGGTACAGCAACCGCGGAGACAGCCTCAGGTACAGCAACCGCGGAGACAGCCTCAGGTGCAGCAACCGCGGAGACAGCCTCAGG
>Ga0265294_10003692_pt1 | contig 19419 bp, 21 predicted proteins | sample MunlanPumphouse3_FD_192504 | JGI IMG/M metagenome (GOLD analysis project Ga0265294, IMG submission 192504) | Groundwater microbial communities from a municipal landfill in Southern Ontario, Canada - Pumphouse #3 | ecosystem: Environmental > Aquatic > Deep subsurface > Groundwater | place...
TATCTTCGGTTTCTGCGGCGAATAAACGCTCTTCATCGTTAATTTGTCCTAAAAATTTTTCATTATATATTTCCGCGGCTTTGTTTGTCGTAGTCAGGAGTACTGATAATTTCCCTTTAGAAAAATTTTTCTTCACTCTGCTGTTTAATATTGAAATAGTTTTGTCTTCAATATGATTGCTGCGTATAGAATTTAAAATGTTTATGAATTCGGAATCAACCTGCCTGTAAACTTTTTTGAATTCAATAATATGACAGAAACATTCTTTCATGCTTTTTGCGCTGAAAAAATAAGGGCTGTCGTAATATCCCTGAAACAAATATTGTTCGTCTTTCATAACTACCGGAGGAAGCTGGTGGAGATCGCCTACAAAAACTATCTGTACTCCTCCGAAAGGAAGTTTTGATATTTTTCCGTTAAGGCGCAAAAATTTGTCTATGCAGTCCAGAAGATCGCATCTTAACATAGAGACTTCGTCGATAATTATAGTGTCTATATTTTTGTATATAGAATTTTTATTTAATTTTTTTTTGACGATTTTGCCGAGAGTTACATCGGTTTTGAATTTAAAAAATGAATGAATTGTTTCGCCGCCGGCATTAAGAGCCGCAACTCCGGTAGGAGCAAGAATAACAAATTTTTTACGGCAGTGTTTCACATAATGTTTTAAAAAGGTAGTTTTCCCTGTTCCCGCTTTACCGGTAATAAAAACGTTATCGCCCGTATTGGACAATATGTGAATCGCTTGTTGAAAATCTTCGTTTATTTCTATTTTTTCAGACATAATGTTTAATCCCGTAAATATTTTTCTAATATATAATATATTATAACAAGTTATTCAAAAAAAGATAGGTGCTGAATATTTTTGTATTACGGAGGCAGAACGCGCTGACTTTAATTACGTTCTGTTCCCGGAACGGTATTCGCGATATGTTTTTAAGTTATTAAAGACTATTCGGTTAACGGCTTTATATTTTTTAATTTTTGTTATATCGTTAATTTTGTAATAAACAGTGTTCCCTATAACTGTATAAGGAAAGTCCATTTGCGCATCATTATATTCTATGCTGACGTTTTTGCATATTTTATCGCATTTGGAATAAGTCATGTTTAATAATCCGCAGTTTCTTGTTGTTGTAATATGAGCGTAAGGATAATAAACGGAAGCCTTTAATTTACTGTTTAATTTAATGTCCATGTTCCACATCAAATATTCAATCTCTACTCTTTTTATTTTATTTTTGGCAAGATATTTCTGAAATACGGAATCATTTATTATTGACCCTTGAAAATGTTTGTACATGCTTTCTGGTATTTTTTTGGGGAATTTGTGTGTTTTAAGATTTGCTGTCTGCCTGTTTAAAATAATAGAACGGGCGTTGGGATCCGTTCTTTGTTTTGTTAAAAGTCTTCCGAGAACCAGTTTTGCTTCAGGAAATCTTTTTTGTATTTCGTAAAATACGCCCCAGTCATTAAAAACAATTTCAAAATCTGATTCGTGTTTTGACAGTAATTCTGTATTTTCTAATATTTGTTTAATTCCTTTATCGGTAACATAAGGAGTATTAAGAGTGAATTTTACTCCGTTATTCTGTGCGCTTTTGACAGCTTTTAACAAAACTTCTTTTTTTGGTATAAGGTTTTGGCAAAATGCGTCTGCAAAATAAAGTCTGTCAAATTTTTCTTTAAATATAAGATTGTCGTATAATTTCATTTCAATTGCTAATTCCATATAGATTTTCTCTTTATATAATTTTTTTGCTTGCATAGCAGCCGTAACCGTTGCAATTATAATTGAATATTTTTTTAAATAAATTTTTTGTGTCGGCGTTACTGTTTGACTCAAGTTTGGAGATATTGTTTAGAAAAGGTTCGACAATATTAAATTCATTTATAAAAATATTTCCTCTGGATACTATTTTATAAATCAGGTTATTTGAAACGTTTTTCAAAGCTTTAGGAGCGCAAAAATTACATCCTGTGCTTAAATTTTTAATTTCCTTGTTAAATTTTATCTTATATTTTTGTTTAGACGTATTTATTATTTTATATTTGCCTTCAAATTGCAGTTTGTGGATAAATCCGCAATGAGACAGTAAATGCGACGTATTGAAAAAAAATTTTTTATTTTTTTCCTGAGTTTCGAGAGAATGCATGAAAGAACAAAATCCGTCAATGAACAAACAATTGCCGAACATCAAAAAAATCTCAAATTTCATATCCGGATGAGATAGAATGATGTTTTTAATCTCATTGACTTTAAGCTGTCTGTCTAAAACGATCCTTTTGATGTTGAATTGTTTATAAAATGATACGGCAGATGAATTAAAAGTGGTCCCGCCGGTAGACAAAACTATTTCTTTTTTGTAATTGTTTTTTTTCAAACGCAGCAGCAATCCTATATCATTTGCTATAATCCCTTTAACAGATTTAAAACAGCTTACGGTATTTATTGCGCTTATAATCCAAGAATATTGTTCGGGTGTATATAATCCGTTGAAAGTTACATATACTGAAATATCAAGTTTTTCTGCTTGTTTTGCAAATTTTGAAAACTCTTTTTTACCGTAAAAACTGGCGGATTCGCCTCTTCTGTTTATTACACAGAAAGATTCGGGCCATTTTTTTATTGCGCTTTTTTCTAAATATCCGCAATAAATCATTTTAATGCCCAGCCGGCTTAAATCGTTTAAATTAATCCTTGGTTTTACGCCTATTGTACAATTAAAAGACATTTGTATATCCTGCTTAAATTTGTCATATTTTTCAAGTATTTTTTTGATTTTTTAAAACTTATCCACAACTTAGTAACATGCAAGTTCCATTTTTTATATATTTTTTATCAAAACATAAAAATGATTAATTTTTCAATATATTTTATGTATATTTTTTATAAATAACTTAACATATGTTGTCAAAAAACAGATTTTTATCAACAATTATTTTTTTAAAATATTTGAAATTCTTTCTAAATCGGACAGGTTGCTGTAATTGAAGATTATTTTCCCTTTTTTGCCGTTTCCCGTTATTTCAACTTTAGTTCCGAAAGTTCTTTGCAAATCTTCAATTAAATTAGAAATTTCAATATCCTTTTCTTTAGTCGTTTTAGTGTTTTTATTTTTATTTTTTGAAACCGCCACAATATTTTCTATATCTCTTACGGTTAAACCCTGTTCCAGAATTTGTTTGACAAGTTCCTGTAATTTGGTTTCATCGGTTATGCCTGCAAGCATTCTCCCGTGTCCGGATGAAATTGTTCCGTTTATAATCATATTTTGAATATTTGCCGGAAGATTAAGAAGTCTCATGGTGTTTGCTACGACAGATCTGTTTTTATTTACGATGCCTGCTATCTGTTCCTGAGTATATTTATAATCTTCCGCGTATTTTTTATATGCCTGTGCTTCTTCAATAGGATTCAAATCTTCTCTTTGGATATTTTCTATTAATGCAAGATCAAGTTTATCTTTGTCGGAAGCGGATGTTTTAACGATAGCTTTAATTTCTCTAAGTCCTGCAATTTTCGATGCTCTGAGCCTTCTTTCACCGGCGATTAATTCATATTCTCCGGGAGCAATTGACTGAATAACTAAAATAGGTTCAATTAACCCGTTTTGTTTGATGGAATCCGCTAATTCATGAAGTTTTTCTTCATTGAAGGATATTCTTGGCTGATGTCTGTTAGGTTTAATTTTATCTATTGCGATTTTAATAATATGTTCTGCAGCCGGAATACTCTGTTTGTTTGCCGTAAGCGGTGATAATATTGCTTCTAAGCCTCTGCCTAATTTTTGTTTTGACATTATAGTATGCTCCTGTTATTTTAAGATTATTTGTTTTGAAAGAAATTCTGATGCAAAATCCAAATATGCTGCAGCGCCTTTACAGCCTTTATCATAAAGAATGATAGGTTTGCCGAAACTCGGTGCTTCGGCGAGTTTAACGGTTCTTGGTATTTTAGTATTGTAGACTTTATTTCCAAAAAACTTGATAACTTCTTCGACGACCTGCTGAGAAAGATTTGTCCTGCTGTCAAACATTGTAAAAAGAACGCCTTCAAGATCCAAATTATATGTTTGCATAAGAGTAAAAATTGTTTTTGAAAGCTGTCCAAGTCCCTGTAATGCAAAAAATTCACATTGCATAGGAATTAATACCGTGTCTGCCGCTACTAATGAATTAATTGTAAGTAAACCTAAAGAAGGCGGGCAATCTATAACAATATATTTATAAACTTTTTGAAATTTTTCCAAAGCCAGCTTTAAGCGTTCTTCTCTTTGTGAAATATTCACAAGCTCAATCTCGGCTCCGCTTAAATCCATACTTGCAGGCGCAACATCCAGCCAGTCCATAGAAGTAGTTCTTAAAGTATCTTCTAAAGCTACCTCATCAATTAAAACGTTATAGATTGTTTTAGTAATACCGGTTTGGTCTATTCCAAGACCGCTTGTCGTATTAGCTTGGGGGTCCATATCTATTAAAAGACACTCTTGTCCAAGATGCGCTAAACTTGCGGTAAGATTTATAGCTGTGGTTGTTTTTCCCACTCCGCCTTTTTGATTTGCTATTGCTATGACTTTGCTCATGATAATAACTCCTATTTAATAAAACCCATATATTTTGCTAATTCTTTTAATTCTTTTTTATTGCTGCTTTTTAATATATGTATATTTTCTGTAATAGCGGATAAATTCCAATCCCACCATTTCATTTTTAAAAGGATATCAATAGTTTCATTATCAAACCGTTTTTTTATTATTTTCGCAGGGTTTCCGCCTGCAATAGTATATGGAGGAATATCTTTTGTTACAATGGAATAGGCTCCGATGATTGCACCGTCTCCTATATTTACTCCCGGCAATATTACGGAATTTTTTCCAAGCCAGACATCATTGCCTATTATTGTATCGCCTCTAAATTTCCAGTCTTCATTTTTCCATTTTTCTTTTCCCCATTTGCCGGACAAGTGAAGAAAAGGGTAGGTGGTAAAACAATCGGTCTTATTATGATGGAATGCTCCCATGAAGAATTTAACATTTTCTGCAAGACAGCAAAATTTACCTATAATAAGTTTGTCATGGAAATAATGGAATAAGACATTTTTTTTGAATTCTTTTTTACTCGAAAAACCTATTGTATAATCTCCGACAATAATTTTATCGGATGTTACAACGTTTTTTATAAAAACAGCAGCCTTATTTGCTTTTATAGGATAAACGTCATTTGAAGATGGTATTTGTTCTTTTTTATAATTCATAATTTTGATTGCTGTAATTGTTTCATGTGAAACATTATAACTTATTATTTAAATCTTTGGCAAGTTTTTTTATTTCAAGTATTTTCTCATATTCTTTCAACTGTGATATAAAATATGTATTGTTTTGGCGCAAAGGTTCTTCTGTGTATATGGTATCAATGTCACTCCAGCTTTTTGTATGAGGAATAGGCGTATATTCTGATAAAGATATTTTTGCTCCTAAATTGTGTACAAAAAGAATGGATTCTTTCACAGCATTTATATTCTGTTCAGGTGTACCGATTAAAAGGTATGCTGTGTATTCTCCTTGTTTATATCCGGCTGAATTTAGATATTTCATACACTTTGTAAATTCCGTGTTTGTAATTTTATTATCGCTGTTTTTTTGTTCCTGATAATCAGAAGTTTCAAGACTGAATCTTGGATTAATAAATTTTGCATTAAACATTAAATCTGCAAGTTCTAAATCTAAAAATCTTGCATGCAGACCATTCGGTGTATGTAAGTAAAAATTTTTATCATCTTTAATAAATTGTTTTAGTAAAGGTTTTATGCTTTCATCAGGCTTATATAGTAAAGCGTCATCATAAAAAGCAATATTCCTGATTTTTCCGTTATCAGTAAGATTATAAATTTCATTTTTTATTGTTTCAGGAGTTTTTTGATTATAAGAGCCATTATTTAAATATTTTTGAGCGCAGTACATGCAATTAAAAGGACATCCAAGACTAATTCTTGTTGCTATGTACTGCAAGTTTTTATAAAAGGAATAATCGGGATAAGGGAATTTATGAAAATCATTACTAATAACTGCCGGAATATTAAATTTAAAAAATAGTTTATTTAATTTGGATAAATCGCCTGCAATAACATCAGTTACCCCTTTTATAGATTTTGCATGTTCTTCGCAAAGAGTTGCGTATATCCCTCCCAAAATTAAAGGAATCTTTGGGAAAATTTTTGATAATGTTTCTGCAGCTTCTTTTATGCCGGGATACCAATAAGTCATAACAGAGTTTATAATTATAATATCAGGTGCTTCTATCTTGTTGAAAAAATCTTCTGCGGCATCAGCAGGAATACCAAAACGATAGTAATTTCTTTTAATATTTTTTATTTTATCAGGTTTTATGACTTCTTGTTTTATGTAATGCCCGCATCCGTATTTGTTTGACTTAGAAACACTGTCTTGATATAAATTTCTGTCCATATAATCGAATAACATAATATCAATATGCTGTTCTTTTAATAATGAAGATAAATATAACAAGCTTAATGGCTTTGCCCATAAATCATAAGCTGCAAAATCATATACAGGAGGATTGATTAATAAAATCTTTTTCATAGCGTTTGTTGTTTCACATGAAACAAAATATTTTAGTATAAGACAATGATAATGTATGATGACAATATATAAATATTATTATAATACATTAGTATGTTTTATTAAAAATATCATTGAGATTATTATGTATTTCATCTGCTTGATTTAAATATTGTTCGGGTAACCCTGTAGTAACTGCGACGCAATACATATTTGCCGCCTTTGCCGCGCGAATGCCGTAAGGAGCATTTTCTACAACCATACATTCTGACGGAGCAAGCTGTAATTCTTCTGCAGCCATTAAATACGGTTCAGGGAATGGTTTGCCTTGTTTAAGCATATCAGCCGAGATGATAACATCAAAAAGTTTTGATATACCGGAAGGCAGAATAGAAACAACTTTATTTCTGCTTGAACCTGTAACTATGGCAAGCAAAATACCTTGTTCTTTTAAATTTAAGAGAATATTTTCTATGCCGGGAAATAAACGAAGTTTGAAATATTTTTGGAATATATCATTTCGTAGCGTCAATACTTCCGTTATTATTTTGTTATCTAAAGCAACTTTGTTTTTTTGAAAGAAATATTTTATGCATATATCGCTTTTTTCGCCTTCTTTTTCATAGATATCTAAAGGAGTTACGCTTACTCCGTATTTTTGGAGAGCTTCAAACCACGATATAAAATGATAGGGCATGGAGTCTACTATTACCCCGTCCATATCAAATAATACGGCTTTAAAATTTTGTTTGATATTCGGCACGGTGATTATAAACCTAAGGCTGTTTTTTTGTCTACGACGCTGATATTGTTTTGTTGTAATACTTCAATTGCTTTATCGGCATTTAAAAATTTGAAAACCATCAATGCTTTATCCGTAGCTTTTTCAACGAAACCATACATATATTCAACATCTATGTTATTTTGCGCCAGAATTTGAAGCGCTTTTGCAAGACCGCCCGGAGCGTCAGAAACTTCTACGGCTACAATTTCCGTACTTATTGCTATGAATCCGTGTTCTTTAAGAATCTCTTTAGCTTCCTGCGGTTGGTCCAAAACAACTCTCAAAATTCCAAATTCCGGACTTTCAGCAATAGTCAGTGCTCTGATGTTTATGCCTCTATCGCCTAATAACGTGCAAACCTCGGCAAGTCTGCCTTTGGTATTTTCAATAAAAATAGATATTTGGTTAATTTTCATAATGAATATCCTTAGCTATAGAATTTTTGACATGCAGTCTATATAAACCTGCCATACAAATTATATCAATAAGATATATGAAATAATCGACATGGCCGACATATATTGAAACAAAATTTAAAGATAATAAAAAGAGGATTAATACTATAAATAAAAAAAAGTTATTTTTAATGACGGCAAACGAATACTTGGCCGCTTTGACAATATTGTCATTTGTATCAAAAATTCTGAAAGGAATAAATATAAATAACAGAGACAACAAAGTGCCTATTTCTATGGAAGTTTTTATCAAAGCGGAAGTTCCAAGTTCTGCCGGAACTATTTCGTCGGAAAACATTAAAAATATTGTGCTAGGAGCTGTAAATAATAAAACAAACAGTATTATAAGGATAAAAAACAATATAAAATTAAGAATTTTTCCTTTCCCCGGTTTAAAATCATCAGTTTTTGAAAGAGTAAACATCAAAAAAATCAGCAAAAAAACGGATGCGAACGGAATGGATATAAATTCCAATAATACAGATAAAACAATAAAAGAAATAATAACGATATAATTGTTTTTTATTAAACCGGCTAACTCTTTAAAATATGGAAGTACCCTGTTCTTTAGAATCATTGATATCTCCGTTTGTCATAGATTTCTTCTGTCTATTACTCTTTTAGACTTGCCTTCACTTCTTGCTATCGTTTTAGGCTCTACAAGTTTTATATTTGTTCCTATGCCCAAAGTAGTTTCAATAACTCTTTTTATTTTATTTTTTAGTTCAGACATCGCATTCATTTCGTCAGAAAAGATTTTTTCATCAACTTCAACCCATATTTCCACAGTGTCCATCGTGCCGTTCAGTCTGTCTACTATAATTAAATAGTTAGGCAGTGTTCCGTCTATCTGAAGTAATGCGTGTTCTACCTGCGTAGGAAAAACGTTTATGCCTCTTACTACAATCATATCGTCTGTTCTTCCTCTTATTTTACTGATTCTCGGCATTGTTCTTCCGCATTTGCAGGTTTCATATGTTAAAGACGCGATATCTCTGGTTCTGTATCTTAAAAGAGGAATGGCTTCTTTTGTTAATGTAGTAATGACAAGTTCGCCCTGCTGTCCTTCGGGGACAGGTAAATTTGTGTCGGGATCTATAATTTCAGGATAAAAGACGTCTGACCAAATATGAAGACCTTCTTTGTATGTACATTCCTGGGCTACGCCGGGCCCTATAATTTCCGATAATCCGTAAATATCGGTTGCGCTTATGTTTAATGTATTTTCAATGTTTTTTCTTATTGATTCGCTCCAAGGTTCTGCCCCGAAAATGCCGATTTTCCAATTGCTGTTTATCGGATCTATTCCCATTTCTCTCATTTCTTCAGATAAATATAATCCGTAACTAGGAGTACATGCCAGAATTCTCGGTTTAAAATCCTGCATAAGTTTTACCTGTCTTTTTGATTGTCCCGATGACATAGGAAGAACCGTCAACCCTAAATGGAGCGCTCCGTAATGTAATCCGAGCCCCCCGGTAAACAGACCGTATCCGTATGCAACCTGAATCATGTCTCCCTTGTTTGCTCCTGCGCAGGCTATGCATCTTGCCGAAACTTCAGACCACAAATCTAAATCTTTTTTTGTATATCCGACGACTGTCGGATTGCCTGTTGTTCCGCTTGATACGTGAATTTCGGCAACATCTTTTATATCGGATGAGAATAATCCAAAAGGATAAAAATCTCTTAAATCTTCTTTAGGAGTAAACGGCAGTTTTGTTATATCATCTATTGTTTTTATAGATTCGGGATTTATACCCAAAGCGTCTATTTTTTGTTTATAAACAGAAGAATGTTTGTAAACGTATTTAACAAGTTTTGACAGTCTCTCAGACTGAATGTTTTTTAAATTTTCTTTACCGGCGCACTCAACTGCTTCATTAAAAATCATTTCACGTCTCCGTTAGCCATATTAAAGACTTCAAAGTTTTTTTCTATAAATTTTGTTTTAAAAACGTCTTTCATCGCTTTTTGCCAGCTTTCTTTTGATAAACCTAAATGCTTTGATAAAATGCCGAGCATATATGTGTTTAAGAATTTTTTATCGGCAATTTTTTTATCAGCTTCAACAAAATCAGGAAATAAGTCTTTGCCGTCTTTTTTCAACAATTTGATCATTCTGTCATGTTCTCCTTTGTCAAAAGAAAGCATGAAATCAACTTCTCCGTCCGTGATAATCGGAGAAAAAACTTCTTTACCGAATCTTAAGTGTGATTCTACGGATCCGCCTCTTTGGGCCATGCCGTGGACTTCGGATTTTTTAACGTGATATCCGTCATACATAGCGGCAAGGCCTGCAATTTCCGCGGCAGTCAAAATTCCCTGCCCGCCTGTTCCGCAAAATAAAATATTTATAGTTTTCATAATATATACCACTTTTGTTAATTATTTTTTACCAGCCCGCCGAATTTGCACATTTCGACGCAGACATTACAGCCGGCGCATAAATTTACGTTTAATTTTATATTGCCGTTTTCATCTTTTACTATCGCAGGGCAGTCAACGCTTACGCACATATAACATTTTTTGCATTTTTCGCTGTTAAGCAAAGGCGCCGCTTTTTTTGTTCTGTCAATCATTTTGCACAAAGCGTATCTTACTATAAGTACGGATAGTTTGTCCTGAGACGTATATTCTTTAATTTTTTCTTCAATTGATTTGCAGGACGAGTCTATTACCTCAACATTGTCGGCTCCGCATGCTTTGCAGAGAATTTCCAAATCAAGTTTTTTTGTCTGTTCATTTTTTGCCGTTATTCCGGTTGAAGGATTTGGCTGTGCTCCTGTCATCGCGGTTGTGCCGTTGTCAAGAATGATTATCAAGCCTTTCGCTTTATTGTAAGCTGCATTAATGAGTCCCGTAACTCCTGAATGTACAAAAGTCGAATCTCCGATTACGGCAACAACTTTGTCGTTACCGAGTACTTTTGACAAACTGTCAAAAATGGTTATGCTGGCTCCCATGCATATTGTTGTGTGGAGAGCCGCTAAAGGAGGTAAAGATCCTAATGTGTAGCATCCTATATCTCCGCTGACAATAACTTTTGTTTTTCTAAGCGCGACAAATACCGCTCTGTGCGGACAGCCCGGACATAAAACAGGTCTTCTTGAACCTCCGGGATACTGTGTTTTAGGTTTATTTTCAACAATATCTTTTATGTTTTCAGGTTTTAATTCTCCTACTCTATATGTGTAATGTTTTCCTGTGCACTTAATACCAATCTGCAATAAATGTTCTTCAATGAAAGGTTCATTTTCTTCCGCTACTATTATCTTTTTTACAGCGGCTGAAAATTCTTTTATTTTTTTATCAGGAAACGGGAATGCCATTCCGAGTTTTAAAACCGAAGCGTCCGGATACGTTTCTTTTACATATAAATATGTAACGCTGTCGGTGACAAACCCAATCTCTTTATCTTTAAGTTCTATTTTGTTTAATTCTGTTTTTTCGGAATAATCCTGAAGTTTCAGTAATTTTTCTTCCAAAAGAATATGTTTTTTGTAGGCGTTTGCAGGCACCATAACATATTTATGCGGGTTTTTTTCAAATATTTTATTTTCAATTTCATGTCTTTGTTCTATTTCGACATTTTCTTTTGTATGGGCTACTCTGGTAGTCATTCTGAATAATACGGGAGTATCAAATTGTTCGCTTATTTCAAAAGCAAGTTTTATAAATTTTTTTGCTTCCGAAGGAGACGAAGGTTCAAGTAAAGGGATTTTTGCAAATTTTGCGATGAGACGGTTATCCTGCTCATTTTGTGAAGAATGAAGACCCGGATCATCTGCCGTGACAATAACAAAACCGGCGTTTATTCCTGAATAAGCGGCGGTCATTAAAGGATCCATCGCAACATTGATGCCTACGTGTTTTGATGAGTAGATTGATCTGACTCCCGCAAAAGAGGCTCCAAGAGCGACTTCGAAAGCTACTTTTTCGTTAACGGCCCACTGGGCGTCAACTTCTTTGAATTGAGTTAAATATTCTAAAATTTCAGTTGCAGGAGTTCCGGGATAAGATCCTGCAAATTTGAGACCTGCTTCGTAGGCTCCCTGAGCCAGCGCTTCATTGCCCGACAATAATTTAAAGGTTTTAGTATTCATAATTAAATAATTTTATATAATTCAAATTTGTTGTGCAAGAAAAAATAAAATAAACGTCTTAAACAGTCTGTTTTGCCTCAAGATTTTTTATTCTTGCCGATAAAATAATTTCGGCAAAACGGTTTTTTATGCAATTTTTTGCATTAGAGTTTAAATCATTCAAATTTATATTTTTTATAATTTGTAATTCTTTTTTTAATGTGCAGCAAACGCGGGCAGATAAAATATCGGAAGTTGAAAAATCATTATTGTCGTGGCAGCGGTAAGAATATAAAACTTTATCAATGTATTTAAATTTAAAATATTTTGAAAGCTGAAGCATGAGATAGTAATCATATGCAGGCGCATCTTTCACAAAGCCGCCTATTTTTTTAATAGCATCTGTTTTAACAAGAAATCCGTTCAAAATATAATTTTCTTTTACCAGAGAAGAATAAGTGCCGAACTCATTGGAATAAAGATCAATGTCTGTCCTTATATTCTGCAGCGCTTGGTTTCTGGTTTTATATACGGCTTTTTTAACGTCGTAAGTGTGCCTGCGGTGTTTGTCAAGATAAAAAAGTTTTGAACTGCCGTCTATATATTCGTTATCGCCGACAGCCAAAGCGTAAGTGCTGTGACGTGATAAAAAATTGTGCAGTGAAGAAACCGCATCCGGTTTTATAGTGTCGTCAGAATCTATAAAAAAACAATAATCGCCGGAGGCAAGTTTCAGCAGTTTTACAGCGCTTAATCCTATGCCCATGTTTTTTTGTTTTTTCAGTACGATGTTTGTGAAACGCGTTCTGTATTTTTTTTTGAATTTAACAAGTTCCTGCCATGTGTTATCGGTTGAGCCGTCATCAACTATAACAAGTTCTATGTTTTTATAGGTTTGGTTAATTATAGAAAGTATAGTTTTTGTTAAATATTTTTCGCGGTTATATGTTGCTAATAATATTGAAACGATATTATTTTTATGCATTTTATAAAGAATTCTTACATATATATAATATGTATAATACAATGTTTTGCTGGAAATGGCAAATTGAGGATTTATTGATGAATCTAATTTTATTATTTTTTTATTTTTGCTAATATAAAATAAAGAATATAAAACATATAAAGTTACATTATTTGAAAAGCCGGTCGGGTATTGACAAAAGGACAACTAACAAATATAATCTAAACTTATCTATGCTATGGAAAATTTTATATTAAGTTTCGATGATTTTAAAAAACGCAGTAATTTGTCGGTTAAAGACGCAGCGGTTCATTTGGACATTGATAATGATGTCATAAAATCATCGTGTATAAAAGTTTCTTTTAAAGCGGACAGGTACGATGATATTATCAACATTGTCGGTAATATCAGCGGTATCTTGTCGTTTGAATGTTCAAGATGTCTTGCTTTGTTTGACCAAAATATAAGCTTAGATTTTGACTGTTCTTTTTGTATTGAAGAATATACTTTTGATTTATTAAACGAAATCAGAGAGAATATTATTTTGAATATTCCAATGCAGCCTTTGTGCAGCAGCGGCTGCCTTGGGCTGTGTCAGGTTTGCGGCAAAAATAGAAATGAAACAAAATGCTCATGTGAAGAAAATATTACAGATGAGTTTGCAGCTGAAAAGTGGTCAAAAATAAAAAAGTTAAATATAACTGGGGGAAAAAATGCCAAATCCAAAAAGAAAACATACTCCGCATCGTAGAGATTGCAGAAGATCCGCAAACTCAAAAATAGAAGCTGAAAATTCAAATAAGTGTTCTAACTGCGGGGCGCCAAAAATGCCTCATAAAGTTTGTCCGTCATGCGGCTTTTATAACGGTCAGTTAGTCGTTCCTAAAAAAGCAAAAAAATCTAAGACTCAAGAACAGCCGCAAGAGGAAGCAAAATAAAATGATTCTTGCTCTCGACGCAATGGGCGGAGATAAGGCACCCGATATTAATGTTGAGGGTGCCATATTAGCTGCTAAAGAATTGGATCACGAAATAATTTTAGTCGGTAAACAGGATATTATTTATACACAGCTTGAAAAATTGTCGAAAAAATATAATATACCTGCTGCAAAAATAAAAGTTGTAAATGCAACCGAAGTAATAGAAATGAGAGAATCTCCTGCAAGCGCCGCCAGACAAAAGAAAGATTCTTCGATGGCGGTATGTTCCAAACTTGTGGCTTCAAAACAGGCGGACGCTTTTATTTCTATGGGAAATTCCGGAGCCGCAATGGCGACGGCGTTACTTTATTTAAAAAGGATTCCGGGAGTTCTAAGGCCTGCAATATCCACGACTTTCCCTACAATTGCAGGATTGTGCACTATTTTGGATGTCGGCGCAAATGTCGATTGCAAACCGGAACATCTGCTTCAGTTTGCAATAATGGGCAGTTTATATTCAAAAGAAGTTTTAGGCAATAAAAATCCGAGAGTCGCTATTTTGTCTATAGGAGAAGAAGAAACAAAAGGCAATGAGTTGATTTTCGCTACATCCGAACTTATCAAAAAGTCATCTTTAAACTTTATAGGCAATATAGAAGGCGGCGAACTGCCGAAAGCAAAAGCCGATGTAATTGTTTGTGACGGTTTTGTCGGTAATATAGTTCTGAAATTCGGCGAAGGTATTGCCGAAATGATAATAAAACTTATAAAACAGGGAATGAAAGACAATCCTTTATGCTGGGGAGCGGCGCCTTTTCTGAAGTTAGGCATGAAAGGCGTTAAGAAAAAATTAGATTATACAGAAGCCGGCGGAGCTCCTCTTTTGGGAGTGAACGGAGCATGTTTAATAGGACACGGTAAATCAAACGCCAAAGCTGTCAAAAGCGCTTTGGCCGCGGCGGCAAAATTTGCCGGAAATAATGTAAATAAAAAAATAGCTGAAGAAATAACCAAGCTTGAACAGGTTATTTCCAAAAATTAAGTGGTAGAGAAATGAATAACAAAATCGGCGTAAAAATTTTAAGTACCGGGTCTTATGTCCCGGAAAGAGTTTTAACAAATTTTGACCTTGAAAAGATGGTCGAGACTTCCGACGAATGGATTACTACAAGGACAGGAATAAGAGAAAGGAGAATTATAGACAAATCCCAGACTTCTTCGGATTTGGCTTATAATGCATCGTTAAAAGCTATAGAACATGCAAAAATTTCAGTTAACGATATCGATTTAATCCTTGTTGCGACAATTACTCCCGATATGCCTCTTCCGGCAACTGCATGTTTTTTGCAGCAAAAGCTGAAAGCTTTTAACTCTGCGGCGTTTGACATATCTGCGGCCTGTACCGGTTTTATATACGGAGTCGGCATTGCAAAAGCTTTTATAGAATCGGGAATGTATAAAACAATTCTCGTTGTAGGAGTCGAAGCTCTTTCAAGAATCACAGACTGGACTGACAGAAACACATGCGTGCTGTTTGGAGACGGAGCAGGCGCTATGATTTTTCAGGCGTCGGAAACAGATAACGATATTTTGTCCGTTTATCTCGGGGCAGACGGCAATCATACCGGACTTCTTGATATCCCCGGCGGAGGAACTGCAAATCCTACTACTCATGAAACTATCGATCAAAAACTTCATACAATAAAAATGGCCGGCAAGGATGTTTTCAAAGTCGCAGTTACAAAGATGGCTGAATCTGCTGAAAAAGCAATGATAATGGCCGGCAAAACGGATCAGGATATAGATTTATATATACCGCATCAGGCAAATTTAAGAATTATAGACGCGGTTGCAAAAAAAGCCGGAATCAATAAAGATAAAGTTTATATAAATGTTCACAAATACGGGAATATGTCTGCCGCAACTACGATAGTTGCTTTAGACGAAGCAAAACAGGAAGGACGAATTTCCAAAGGCGGTTTGGTAGAACTTGTCGCTTTCGGAGGCGGGCTTACCTGGGGCGGATGTATATTAAGAATCGGTTTTTAATTCGGGAAAATTAAAAGCGGTAATAATTTTAAAAGTTGAAAATTAAATTCAAATTTTTAACATGCTGTGTTTGTGTGTTATTTTGCGCTTAAAAATAAAAAGGATTAATGAATGAAAAAAATATTGTTAATGTTTCCGGGACAGGGGTCTCAATATATAGGGATGGGAAAAGATTTATATGAAAAGTTTCCCGAAGCGAAAAATATTATTGACCAAGCCGGAGCTGAAATAAAAGATATAATATTTAACGGACCCGAAGAATCTTTAAAAAACACAAAGTATGCGCAGCCGGCAATATTTACCGTTAGCATTGCCGCTTTTGAAGTTTTGAAAAAAAACGTTGATTTGAATAATTTTGAAATTATGACCGCCGGACATTCTCTCGGAGAATATTCAGCTTTGTGCGCATCCGGTTTTTTTAGTTTTAAAGACGGATTGTTAATGGTTAAAGCAAGAGGCGAATTTATTCAAAAAGCTTCACAGGAAAATCCTGGCGGAATGGCAGCCATTTTAGGTATGGAAAAAGAAACGGTTATAAATATATGTAAGGAAGCTTCCCAAATCGGAGTATGCGAACCGGTCAATTTTAATTCACCGGGACAGATTGTTATATCAGGCGTAAATGAGGCTTTGTCAAAAGCTGTTGAGTTGGCTCAGGCTCAGGGAGCGGTAAAAGCGGTTATGCTTAATGTTTCAGGTCCTTTCCATTCGACATTAATGAAAAAGGCCGCCGAAATGATGTCGCAGGAACTTGATAAATATACATTTAATAATCCTTTGTATCCTGTAATAACAAACTGCGATGCTGCTATTACAAAAGACGCTTCTTTGATCAAAGAAAAGCTTGTCAAACAGATATATAATTCAGTACAATGGGACGATTCTGTTATTAATGCCGCAAACAGCGGAGTTGAATTATTTATAGAAATAGGACCGCAGAGAGTTTTAACGGGTCTGATGAGAAGAATAGACAGAACTAAAAAAGCACTTAACATAGAAGACAGCGTAAGTTTAGAAAAAGTAATAGGAGAAATAAGCAAATGAGATTAAAAGGACAAGTAGCAGTTATAACCGGATGCGCGCAGGGAATAGGAAAATCCATTGCGGAAACTTTTGCTAAAGAAGGCGCAAATATTGTTGTGTCTGATATTAATGAGGAATTAGCCCAAAAAACAGCCGATGAATTAAAATCACAATACAATGTTGAAACAATAGCGGTTGCAGGCAATGTTTCGAAACCGGCTGATTGTGAAAATTTGGTGACAAAAGTACTTGACAAATTCCAAAAAATAGATATATTAGTAAACAATGCGGGAATAACAAAAGATAATTTGGTGTTAAGAATGACGGAAATGGAATGGGATGCCGTCATCTCGGTTAATTTAAAAGGCGTATTTAATTGTATAAAAGCCGTTACAAAACCGATGTTTAAACAAAGAAGCGGCAGAATCATAAATATAGCTTCTGTTGTCGGACTTATGGGAAATGCGGGACAGGCTAATTATTCGGCGTCGAAGGGCGGAGTTATAGCTCTGACAAAAACATGCGCGAGAGAATTTTCATCAAGAAATGTTTTGGTCAATGCAATCGCGCCGGGTTTTATCAGAACGGCTATGACGGATGTTTTGAGCGATGATGTTAAGCAGAAACTTTCAGACCAGATTCCTTTAAAGAGATTGGGAGAAGCAAAAGATATAGCAAATTCGGCGTTGTTTTTGGCAAGCGAAGAATCGTCATACATAACAGGTCATGTAATATCCGTTAACGGCGGAATGTATATGTAATGATGTTTGGAAAAATAAAATAACAAGAGTTAATAAGTTAACTCAAAAAAGGGAGGAAGTACCATGGCAGACATAGAAACCAGAGTAAAAGAAATTATTGTTGAACAATTAGGCGTAGATCCGTCAGAGGTTGTAACAGCCGCATCTTTTATTAATGATTTAGGAGCAGATTCTTTAGATACTGTAGAATTGGTTATGGCATTTGAAGAAGAATTCGGCATTGAAATTCCTGATGAAGAAGCAGAAAAAATCCAGTCAGTCGGACAGGCTGTAGAATATATTACAGCTCACCAGGCTAAATAAAACAAGTTGAGTAATTTATGAATAAAAGAAGAATAGTCATTACGGGGATAGGCGTACTATCTCCTATAGGTATAGGGCAGGAAGAATTTACTAAGGCTTTAAGAGAGGGTAAATCCGGCGCTAATCTTATAGACTCTTTTGATACGACTGATTTTGCCTGCAAAATCGGAGCGAATGTCAAAAATTTTCAACCTGAAGATTTCATGGAGAGAAAAAAAGCTAGAAGAATGGCAAGGTTTACGCAGCTTGGCATGTCTGCGGCTAAGATGGCAATAGCAGATTCAGGTCTTGATTTTTCCAAAGAAGATTTATCAAGAATAGGCTCCGTTACCGGTACAGGTATCGGAGGGATGGATATAATAGAACAGGAACATACTACTTTAATAACAAAGGGTCCGAGAAGAGTAAGTCCTTTTTTGATACCTATGATTATTACAAATATGTTACCCGGAGAAATTGCGATAGAATACGGTTTGACCGGTCCTAATTATGCCGTAACCAGCGCATGTGCATCTGCAAATCACGCTATGGGAGACGCTTTAAGGCTTCTCAGATACGGTGATGCCGATGTTATGATAACAGGCGGAGCGGAAGGCACGATAACGCCTATCGCAGTGGCTGGTTTTTGCAGTCTTAAAGCGCTTACCACAAGAAATGATGATCCGTTAAAAGCTTCCAGACCTTTTGATAAAGACAGAGACGGATTTTTAATCGGTGAAGGCGCCGCTGTTTTGGTGCTCGAAACTTTGGAACACGCTTTAAAAAGAGGAGCAAAAATATATGCGGAATTTGCAGGATACGGCGCTTCGGATGATGCATATCATATGACTGCGCCTGGTCCCGAAGCCACAAGCGCCGTGCAGGCTATGGAAACGGCGATAAAAGACGCCGGTATTTCCAAAGATAATATTGATTATATTAATGCTCACGGCACATCAACCGAAATGAACGACAGAATAGAAACTTTAGCGGTAAAGAAAGTTTTTGGAGAGAAAGCATATAAAATCCCGGTTTCATCGACAAAATCGATGACTGGGCATTTGTTGGGTGCGGCAGGAGCCGTCGAAGCCGTTGCAACGATTTTATGTATGCAAAACGGTTTTATTCATCCGACAATAAATTATGAAATACCGGATCCTGATTGTGATCTTGACTACGTCCCTAATACGGCGAGACAGCAGCAGATAACCTGCGCTTTATCAAATTCACTCGGTTTCGGCGGACATAATGCGACTGTAATATTAAAAAAATATGTTGGGTAATTTAAAAATACTTGAAGATAATCTCGGTTATATTTTTCAAAACCGAGATTATCTCAAATTAGCTTTGACTCACAGATCATATTCTTCAGAATATGGTTTAAAAGACTGCAATGAACGTATGGAATTTTTGGGAGACAGTATTCTTTCGTCTATTGTAGCAGAGTTTTTGTACAATAAATATGCTGCTGATGATGAAGGAAAACTTTCCCGTTTAAAATCGCAGATAGTGTCT
>Ga0265294_10003693_pt1 | contig 19418 bp, 24 predicted proteins | sample MunlanPumphouse3_FD_192504 | JGI IMG/M metagenome (GOLD analysis project Ga0265294, IMG submission 192504) | Groundwater microbial communities from a municipal landfill in Southern Ontario, Canada - Pumphouse #3 | ecosystem: Environmental > Aquatic > Deep subsurface > Groundwater | place...
TCACACAAAATGGTGAAGCTAAAGCTGTTATACAAGATCCACAGAGTTATCAAGACATGAAAAATGCTCTTGCTATAATGAAGCTTCTTTCATTTGCAGAAGAAGATATTAGAAGTGGAAATCTTCAGAAATACACCCCTGTGCATGAATATCCACTTTTGAACAGTATGTATTGCAATTTGTCGTATATTTAAACACTTTTAAAAATATCTGCTACACTAACCTTTATAAATTAAGCCTGATTTAGCAATTTTTATAAATATAAAAATGCCAAGTAAAGAACCTATATATGCTGATTTTCTTCATATATGGTTATTAAATAAATTTATTACTGGATTTATAGTGTACCATTTCATCATTGCATTAAGAAGACAAACAAGGAGATAAATATTATGAAAAAATTAAATGACCTAACACTAAAACAAAGAGAAGAACTCTTCAGACAACTTCGTATATCTATTACCCATCACTCAAATGCGATGGAAGGGACAACTCTTTCTTTTGGTGAGACAAAAGAGTTACTTGAACATGGAAATACGGCAGGAGATAAGCCACTACATGAACAGCTTGTTATTTTAGGATTTGCTAAGGCTTATGATGTCATAGTTCGTGAGGCAACAAATAGAGAAAATATTATAGACAGTAGCTTTATAAAAGATATACATGCCATCATGTTTGAAGATGCTTTAAAAGTTTCTCCACAGTTTGTATCCAAACCTATTGGGGCATATAGACTAGATGAAAGATATATAAAAGGTGTAGATATAAAATTGTCAGCACCTATCAAAATATCAAATGATATTGAGAATCTATTTTATAGATTTCATAGCAATAATATGAGTTTAGAAGATATTGCAGAGTTTCATATTTTATTTGAAAGAGTACATCCATTTGCCGATGGCAATGGAAGAGTTGGAAGATTAATAATGGCTTTTCAAGCTATTCAAAATAATATCGTTCCGCCACTTATTGAAAATGAACATAGAAGTGAATACTTAACAGCTATTAATGACAAAGATGAGCTTTTTAAATTTATAGATGAGAGTATTCAAAACAGTATGAACTTACTAGACTAAAAAGTACAACAAAACCTTGGAACTAATAAATTTTCTAGCGAAAATTTACAGTTCAACTCAACCGTTAGCATCACATTTGCACATTAAGTCTTAATTTGGTACAATAAAAGGACTGAAGGAGATTTTATGCAAATTGTAAATGATATAAAGCCTGTTACCTATCTAAAAAGTAGAGCAGCTGATGTTCTAAAATATATCAATGAAACTCATAGACCTATGATAATCACACAAAATGGTGAAGCTAAAGCTGTTATACAAGATCCACAGAGTTATCAAGACATGAAAAATGCTCTTGCTATAATGAAGCTTCTTTCATTTGCAGAAGAAGATATTAGAAGTGGAAATCTTCATACTCAAGAAGATGTTTTTAACTCTGTTGAAGAACTCCTTGGCAAATGAGTAAAATTTATAAAGTTAAATGGACTTCAAATGCAAAAGAAGACCTTTTAAATATTGTTGATTATATCAAAAAAGATAGTTTAAGTGCTGCAAGAAAAGCTTACGAACAAATAAAAGAAAAAGCACAATCTAACAATTTTTTTCCTTTAAGAGGTAGAGTAATTCCTGAACTTCTAAAAGAAGGTATAACTATTTATAGAGAACTGATTGTGCAACCTTACAGAATTATGTATAAAATTGAAAATGACACTGTTTATATTATGGCTATTTTTGATTCAAGACAAAATGTAGAAGAGTTATTATTGCAAAAACTATTAAGAGGGAATATGCTAACAAAACAGAGTAGCCAATAAATTTACCTAGCGGTAATGTATTGGCTATTTTCAACCGTTATAGAAAAAAATCCTAAAAATTAGTACAAAAACATAGACAGATCTAGGTGATTTTTCATTTTCAAAGTGTTCAGTTATACTTGGTAAGTATGTTAGAAACGCTTGACAACCTCTTAAGTAAAAATAAGGTTATAATACAAACAATAAAGATTTTAGGAAGAAAAATGGACTTTTTTACAGCGGATATTTGCGATGAGCATATTGATAAGGTTTTTGTTTTAGACCCTGAGTTTAAAAACTATGGTGGGGCATCTAGGTGCCAAGGTGAGGTGGTGACTATTAGGCTGGATAAAAACAATGCTGACTTGGTAAAGCTTCTTCGTGATGAAGATGGAAGTGGTAAAGTTGTGGTTGTTGATGTGCGAGAGGAGTATTTTGCTGTTGTGGGTGAAAATCTTATGAAGTTTGCATACAAAAACAACTACGCTGGCATCATAGTAAATGGCTATATTCGTGATACGCTTCAGATTAAAGATATCCCAGTAGCTCTTTTTGCACTTGGAGTTTGCCCTAGAAAATATATCCCAGTTACAGAGTCCGAGAGAGGTGTGCATCTCTCTTTTGGTGGGATTGGTTTTGAAGATGGAGACTACATTTATGCTGATGGCGATGGCATCATAGTTACACCAAACAAGCTAGTTTAGAGCATTATGAACAGAAGAGACTTTATAGCTGGACTGACTTTAGCATCAGCATCTCTAGCACTTAGCGGATGTAATGAGAGTAACCGCCAAGCCATAGATCATAGTAAACATCCAAAAGCAAAAAGTGATGATGTCAAAAACTTCAATATAAACAAAAACAAAAAAACAAGCATAAAACTAGCTACTTCTTGGCCTGCTCACTACTCCATCATAGGCACAGGAGTTGAACGCTTTGCAAAGAGGATAAAAGATATTAGCTCTAACTCCTTAGAGATTAAGCTCTATCCGAAAAATACTCTTGTTCCTGACTTAGCAGTCTTTGATGCATGTTCTAGTGGCCAAATAGATGCATATCATTCTGGTCCCTACTACTGGAAAGGAAAAAACTCTACTTTTTCTCTTTTTAGCGGTATACCCTTTGGTTTTAGTGCTGAGGAGATTAACTCTTGGATGCATCATGGCGGAGGGTTAGAACTTTGGAGAGAACAATATGCAAAGTACAATCTACACCCTTTTTTAGGCGGAAATACCAATGTTCAGATGGGTGGATGGTTTAGAAAGCCCATTAGCTCTCTAGCCGATATGCAAGGCTTAAAGATGAGAATGCCAGGACTCGCTGGAGAAGTCTATACTAAGCTTGGTGTAAACACTATACTGCTTCCAGCTGGAGAGATTTACACAGCACTAGAGAGAGGCGTTATAGATGCTACGGAGTGGGTTGGGCCTGCGCTTGATATCAAGATGGGTTTTTATAAAGTTGCACCATTTTACTACTCTGGTTGGCATGAACCTGGTTCTATCTTAGAACTTACCTTTAACAAACACTCTTGGAGTAAACTCTCATACGAACATCAGATGATGATAGAAGTAGCAGCAAGCGAACTAAATTCAAGTATGCTTTATGAGTTTCACTCGCAAAATATAAACGCACTTGCAAAGTTAAAAGAGTTAAATATAGATATTTATAACTATCCAGAGGATGTTATAAAAGCTGCAAAGATTGCCCTAAAAGAGGTGATCTTAGAGCAAAGTGCTAAAAGTGAGGACTTTAAAAGAGTTTATGCATCAGTCGAGAAGCACCTAAAACTCTCTCGTGAGTGGAGTGATGCTGGGCTTAGCTATTTTCTAAATGAAAGATGAAGTATAATCCCGTCTCTAAAGCAAGAGGTACATAATTTGCTTCTTGTTTTTAAATTTAAAACACGGACTACATACTTTGAGAAAACTACTCTTTTTAACAAGCTTTTTAAACACTCTACTCCTTGCTTCTTTTGATGGGACTATCATAGATAAACTTACACAAAAACCTATACAAAAAGCTATTATCAGTGACTCTAAAAAGAGTACTTACTCTGATGAAAATGGTTTTTTCTCCATCACAAGTGATGAAAAAAAGTATCATGTTAAAGCTTATGGATATAGACCCCATAACTTCAATAAAGATACAAATCAAAGTGTTATAGAGCTAGAGTCTATAAAAATAAAAGCACTCTATCTTACTTTTTGGGGTGCAAATATACACTCAAAAACGGTCGCAAGAGCCTTAAAAATCATAGATAAAACAGAGGTAAATACTCTTGTTGTGGATGTGAAAAATGAGTATGGTTCAACTAGTTTTAGGACTTCTTTTGCTCAGGCAAATGATTATGGAGCAAGCAAAGATAGAACCATAGGCAACATTGAAGATTTTGTAAAACTTATGAAGTCAAAAAACATCTACCTTATAGCTAGAGTTGTAGTCTTTAAAGATGAACTCCAAGCGGTAAACAATGAAGATTATGCCATAAAAAGAGAAGATGGAACTATCTGGAGAAACCATGACAAGATGGCGTGGGTTGACCCATTTGACAAGAGAAGCCATGACTATACTATCTCTATAGCGGAAGAAGCTGCTAAGGTTGGTTTTGATGAGATAAACTTTGATTATATTCGCTTTCCTGCAAAGGCTAATCTTAAGCTAAAAAAAGAGAGCACTGAAGAAAATCGCCTAAAAGCTATAGAGACATTTTTAAGTTCAGCTCAAAATAGACTTAGAAAATATGGAGTTTTTATCTCTGTTGACACCTATGGAAATATCTGCTGGGTAGATGATGACACTGGCATAGGTCAAACTGTTACTTCACTTGCAAAGCATAGCGATTATATTTCGCCGATGCTCTATCCATCTGGTTTTGCTGGTGGAAACTTTGGTTTTAAACACCCATCAGAACATCCTTATGAAGTTATTCATAGAAGTGTTACAAACATACACGAAACTATAGACTCAGTACGAATTAGACCGTGGTTGCAATACTTTAAAGACTATGCTCACAAAAAAAGACCTTACAATAAGTATGAAGTCACAGAGCAAATAAGAGCAACAGACGACTCAAACACAAGTGGCTGGATGTTTTGGTCACCATCTAGTAAGTATCATAAGTGCTATTTTGAGGCATCCATCGAGTAGAGTCTTCTCTCTCTTATATCTTTTCTCACTCTTAGTGAGTCGGTAAAGTAGGCTTCCACTAGAGTGTGAAAGGCTTTTGAGTGGTTCATGTGCACTAAGTGGGCAAGTTCATGAACTACAACATAGTCAATCTGCTCTTTATGAAGTTTTAAAAGATTTGTATTTAGTGTTATAACTTTTAGAGAATTACAACTTCCCCATCTGCTTTTCATCTTTTTAAACTTTAGCTCTTTATATTTTAGATTCATTACTTTAGAGTAAAACTCAACCCTTTGAGTTAGGTAGTCTTTTGCATACTCTTTATAAAAATTATCATAGCATCTGAGTATATTTTCTTTTGTTGGTTTTCTTAACCTGCAAAGTGAGTTGCGTAGCATCTCAGCTTCTTCTATATCTACACTACAAAGTTCTCCGAGAAATAGGACTTCGTCTTCTAGTTTTATCTCTATAGGCGGATTTTCTTCTTGCTTTTTAAGCTGTTTTCTTATCCAACTCTCTCTTTTTGTAAGCAGAGTTTCTATGTAAAATTTTGAAGTGCTAGAGGTTTTTAAAATCACTTTAGCATCTTTTGTAACACTTATATAGCTATTTTTAAGAGTTTTTTTATAAACATGAGTAATGCTTAAATCTTTAAAGCTTATCTCACTCGTACGCAATCGGATCCCTCGCCCCAGCTAACTCAAAACCACGAAGCCTTAATCTACAGCTATCGCAGACTCCGCAAGCTTTTGTCTCATTTTTGTAACAGCTCCAAGTTAGATGCAAAGGAACATTAAGATCTAGCGATGCTTGAACTATCTGCGCTTTTGATAGATGCACAAGCGGCATCTTTATCTCTATCTCTGTTGTATCTTTTGTTCCAAGATTTATAGACTTTTCCATACTTCTTATAAAGGAGTCCGTACAATCAGGATAACCGCTACCATCCTCTTCTACGACTCCGATGCTCATAACACTAGCGCCCTCTTTTTCTGCAATGGCAGATGCTATGCTTAAGAATATACCGTTTCTAAATGGAACATAAGTTGAGGGAACTTCGTCTCCTAGTCCACCAATTGGCACTTCTATCTCTTTGTCAAGAAGAGCAGATGCTCCGATTTTAGAGAAAAAATCCAAATCAAGATTATATTTCTCATAAACCCCTAAGTCATTACATATCGCTTCAAAACACTCTAACTCTTTTTTTTGAGTTAGTTGAGAGTAATTAAAGTGTAGAGCAATAATCTCATAGCCCTCATCTCTCATCATATACGCGCTAAGAGTTGAATCCATTCCTCCGCTCATAATGCAGAGCGCTTTTTTGTCTTTTGTTTTCATAAAAAGGATTTTAACATAAGTAAAAAATATTTTAATATGAAATCAAAGAATTTGTGTATATAATGAGCATATTAAGTAACAAAGGAGAGACAATGAATGTATCATCAAATATGTCATCTACAGCAACCGCTCCTGTAGAAGGAAAAGACCCTATGAAAAAAGCATTAGAGGTTCAAGAACAGCAAGTTATGAAAGTTCTTGAGAGTGCGAGTGAGTTATCTAAAGAGATGACTTCTCAAAAAACTGGTATGGGTAAAAATTTAAACATTACTGGTTAACTTACAAAACAGGCAAATATCTTTGCCTGTTTTTAACAAAATATAAGCCGCGTTAGATATAATCCCACCTATGATTGAACTAGATAACAGAACAACTCTAAATGTAAATGAAGAGTTCTTAAACACCATCGCCTCTGCCCTCACAGATAAAGAGATAGAACTTATTATCACAGATAAACAAGAGATACAGGAGATAAATAAAGCACATAGAGGAGTTGATTCTCCAACTGATGTTTTAAGTTTTCCATATGAAGAGATGCCCATGTGTCCATTAGGAAGCATAGTTATCTCGGCCCCTCATGTAGTAGAGATATCAGAAGAGTTAGGACACTCTAATGATGATGAACTAGCTCTACTTTTCATCCACGCTATCTTACATCTTTTAGGATATGACCATGAAGTAGATAGCGGTGAGATGAGAGAAGAAGAGATTAAACTGATAGAGAAATTTAGACTTCCAAAGAGCTTAATAGTTAGAACACAAGGATAAATATGGATTTTTTAATTTTTATAGTTGCAATGTCGGCACTGATTTATGGAGCTGATTTTGTTATAAAAGAATCAGAGAGAATTGCACTTCATTTTAATATATCTCACTTTGTTATTGGTGCCACACTTGTTGCTTTTGGGACTTCACTCCCTGAGATGGCGGCATCTATGGTAGCTGCTTCACAGGGTAAGAGCGATATGGCAGTAGCTAATGTTGTAGGAAGCGTTATATTTAATATTGTTCTAATTTTAGGGATAGTCTTTTTCATTAATAAAAAGATGTACCCTAAAAGAGACCTCTTTGCACTTGATAGTGCTTGGATAATAGTACCTTTAGTGCTTTTTTTCATAATGGTTCAAGATGGAGTTATTGGAAGATTCGATGGGGTTTTATTCCTTCTTTTGATGGTATCTTACCTAGTGTTTTTATTTAACGATTCTAAAGGTGATATAGAAGTAGATGAAGACCTTTTAAAAGAGAAATTTAAATGGACTAAGACTATACTACTCCTTGTTGTTGGCTTTGCCTTAACCATAGGGGGAGCGAACTTTGTTGTTGAGAGTGGTACAGATATAGCTAGAACTTTTGGCGTTAGTGAATGGATCATTGGCATCTTTTTAATCTCTTTGGGGACTTCTTTGCCTGAGCTAGTAGTCTCAATAGTGGCTATAAAAAAAGGAAACGCAGAGATGAGCATCGGAAATATCATAGGCTCAAACGTTGCAAACTTCTCTATGGTTCTAGGTGCAGCTTCACTGATAAATCCGCTAACAGTAGACCTCATAGTTACAAAATATGACATGCTTATAATGATAGCAGCTTCTATTGCACTTTTATTTATCTTAGCAAACAAACTCTACAACAAAACAGGATCAATTATCCTACTAATCATCCTAGCCCTCTTTATTCAAAACGCAGTTGTTTAACAACAAAGTTTCTTTAGAAAATTTGACTGTTTAACAACAAAGTTTCTTTAGAAAATTTGACTGTTTAACAACAAAGTTTCTTTAGAAAATTTGACTGTGTAGCAACAAAGTTTCTTTAGAAAACTCTCTTCTATAAAAGGGAGTTTCTACTCCTTTATATACTTAAGTTCTAAGAGCTTATTGTAGATTTTTGAGACTATCTCCCCAGCTGCAGCCCCACCATGTCCACCATGTTCAACCATTGCTAAGACAACATACTGAGGGTTTTTGTATGGTCCATAGCTCGTAAACCAAGCATGGGAACGAGTGTAGTACTCCATATCATGCTCTAAAACTCTCTCCTCGATATCTTGCAAAATTCCAATAACCTGAGCAGTTCCAGTCTTACCAGCTATGGTTACCTTCGAGCTTAGATAGTTCTTAGCTGTCCCTCTTGGATGGTTACACACCTCATACATAGACTTTTGTATAAGAGGGAGTTTATCAAGTTCATCAGGGGTTAAAACATCAGCGATTTCAGGTTTATACTCTTCATCTCCTATATACTTTGCAAAATGTGGAGTAGGAAGTTTTGAAGTAGCCATAAGAGCAGTAAACTGTGCTATTTGCATAGGAGTTGTTAAGAAATCGCCCTGACCTATCGAAGTATTTACAGTCTCACCTATAAACCAAGGTTTGTTATATTTATTTTTCTTCCACTCACGAGATGGAACAATCCCTATAAATTCATTTGGCAGGTCCACTCCTGTTTTTTTACCAAGTCCATACCTCATAAGCCCGTCACTCATCTTTTTTATACCAACTTGCAAGCTTCCTTTGTAAAAATAATCATCACAACTCTCTCTAATAGCTTTTATTAGACCCGTTTGTCTATGACCACTCTTTTTCCAGCATCTAAATACTCGATTTCCTAGTGGCATAGAAGCCCTACAGTCAACAGTCCAATACTTATCTAGCTCCGTTGTTATATAGATAAGAGCTAAGCCCATTTTTATGGTAGATCCTGGAGGGTAAAGTCCGTTTACAAGTTTATTTGTAAATGGTTTATCAAGGCTATTAGAGAACTTATCCCACATCTCAAATGAGATGCCAGAGACGAAAGTGTTTAAACTATATTCTGGAAAACTACTAGCTGAGAGTATTGCACCATCCATGCCCATAACAACAACTGCCCCAGCTTTACCCTCAAAGAGTGAAGATATATATTTTTGAAGTTCTATATCTATATTTAGAGTTAGTTTTCTATCCTCCTCTGGACTCTCATATGATAGCTCTTCTATCTCTTGATTGTTTGCATTTACCTTTATATCTCTTTGCCCAGGTGTTCCTTGAAGATAGGTATTATAGTACTTCTCTAATCCTGATTTTCCAGTATAACCGATAAGTTCAAGTAACTCATCATTTTCTATATCTTTTTTATTTGCACGAGAGACATAACCTATGGCATGTGCACCAATTTCTCCGTAAGGATAGTATCTCTTTGGGGCTGGGACTATATTTATGTTCTCTCTAAGGCTTAGAGTTGAATATACTGGCATTATGTCTTCATAAGATATAAAGTGAACTATATCTATAAAGTTATGATTGTAGTAGGAATCTTTTTTTATATAGTTTTTAATGAGCTTATCTTTTTTAAGAACTGGGATAAGGTTTACTAAATTGTCTATCTCTTCATTAAAATCTTCAATATTACTTTGATGTCTTAAATGTGGACGAAGTTGAATCTTAAAGCCCAACTTATTTATAGCTATTGGTCTATTGTTTCTATCTACTATTTCGCCTCTTACTGGCGCTATCTGTTCATTTTTAATAGTGTTTGAATAAGATAGTTTTTCATAATAAGTGTTTGACTCTACCGCTAAGAAAAAAACACGAACTACAAGAGTTAACCAAACAATTACAAAAAAAGAGATTATGAGCTTAATCTTCATAAGATGCTCACTATAAAAAACTCTATGACTATATAGTATATGATGTAGTAGTTAAGCTGTGGCATTGGTAGTAAAAATACGTTTGATAAAAGGGATAGAAAAAGATAAAAACCAAGGTATGAGAGCAACACAAAAGAGGCTTTTATACAAGAGTTACAACTAAAATTTTTCTTTAGCTTTGGAAGTACAAACTTATAAATCAACCCTAGATAGATGATGGAGCTAAATAGTGGATAACCCATTTGAGACTCAAATATAATCAAACAAAAAGCACACAAGAAGATATATAGTGAGTCTTCTTTCTTTAGCGCATCAGCAAAAAGTAGAAAAAGAACCCCAAAGAGCGGAGGCAAAAAAGGATAGATGCTACTTAGACTCTCGTAAACGATAAAGAGTGCTACATAGACAAATGGTGCTAAAGAGTTTTGATTAGAGATACTTCGTTGCATACTGGAAAATGTTTACACTTGATACAATCAGCCCATATTTTATGTTCAGGGAGGGACTCTTTTGGGATCTCTACAAAACCCAATCTTTCAAAAAATGATTGTCTATATGTTAGGCATAAAACCTTTTGAAGCCCTAAGTTTATAGCCTCTTCTACGCATGTATTAACTAAGTTTTCTCCTATTTTTTGACCTCTATAACCCTCTTTTACGATGAGCGATCTTATCTCTGCTAAATATTCTGTATGAATATGCAAGGCACAAAAACCTAAGAGTTCATCATCTTTAAAACATAGTGTATATGAACGGATATTTGTAGCTACTTCATCACTACTTCTATTTAAAATTATTCCTGATTCTATCTCAGGAAGAACTAACTTTTGCATAGTCGCGATATCACTAAGTCTTGCTTTTCTGTAAGTTAACATGCCTTATCTTCTTCATATAAAATTTCATATATAGTTGCTACAACTTTTTGCAAACCCTTTTTCTTTGAGCTAGATACCATCATTGAGTTTGGAAATCTTTGTTTTAGCGCGTTTTGCTCTTTTTGATTTAACTTATCTACTTTTGTAAAAATTTGAAGTATAACTTGATTCTCTTTTATATTTGCAAGTAAAAATTCACTCACAGAGCTGTCTATATCTAAATCTGGATGCCTACAATCAACTAGATGCACAAAAAGTTTAATCTGCCCTCGACTTGAGATATAATCAGTTAAGTTTTTTTCCCACTCATGTTTCATAGATTTTGAGACCTTGGCATAGCCAAAACCAGGTAAATCGACAAACTTAGCTACTTTTTTTTCTGTTGTTTCTCTATCAATAAAAGTTACATCAAAGTAGTTTATAAGTCTTGTCTTTCCAGGAGTTGATGATACTTTAGCGAGTCCTTTATGATTTGTAAGTGCATTTAGGAGTGAACTTTTTCCAACATTAGAGCGAGCCATAAAGACAACCTCATTTTGTTCTTCCACTACTGGTGCTGCTTCTATATTTGGAGCAGAGGTTATAAACTTTGCATCGATGATTTCTATCATATTATTTCTCTTGCTTTATTTGTGTTTTTTTAGTCGAGTTATCTTCTTCTTTTTGAATCTTAAATATCATAATAACAGGCTCTTTTTTTGCACCCTTTGCGTAAGCTTTACCCTCTATCGTTTTAAGTATAACTTCATCGCCAATAATCTCTTTTTTTTCATCAATCTGTTTTAGATGTACATCTTTAAAAAAATGATACTCTTTCACACTTGGCATATATATAACTTTTTGTGCCACACCCTCATATAAAGAACCTTCTACTGTCTCTATATGAAATGAGACATTACCCTGTGCTATATATTTTTTAGGTTGATGAGACTCATCAGTATGTACTGTTACTTTTGAAGCATTTAGCTCATCATTTTTTCTTACAATATTTACATTTCCCGTAAAGATAGAGATGCCACTCTTCTCATCACCATCAAACTGATCAGCTTTTATCTTTAGTTCTTGTGAGATTAAAGAAGATGCTAAAAAAACACTCAAAATCATTATAGTTTTCATAATTCTCTCTCTTTTATTTGATATTTAGCTACCACATTTTTAGAATCTATTTTGCCATTTGCATTATCAAAAACCAAAGAAGTGCCTATAAGTCTGTCTTTATCTCTATACATAATATAGTCTTTTTGAGTCTTAGCAATCGCTGTTTTTTTATTATATATGGCTTCTTCTGACTCAAAGACTAAACCATCTTCTCTATTGTAAATTACATTTCCAAGTAAATCTACAACATCTTCTTTATCTCTGTAGAGCCCTTTATCAGCTCTAATATTTGCAAGAAGTTCCTTAGAATTATCTGTATAACTTATATTTATAACACTATATCTATCAGAATATCTTTTAGTTTGAGAGCCCTTCATAATTGTGATAAGCTTCTCCTGATTTAACTCATGCAATATAAAAGAGTCAAGCTCAAAGAGAGGAACATCACCAAAGTTTTGTTCTGTTACATATTGAGGCTTAAAGCCGATATAAATCATAAACAGACCAATAGTAATGAGGACGAAAAAAATATTAATATTCAAAATATCCCCTAAATCCAAACTCTCATAAAATCTTCTCTTTGTTCATTTTCATCAACTAAGATATCAATCATCTCTCGAACTACGCCATCGCCACCTTTTTTTCCTAAAACTCTCTTTACTATCTCTTTTATCTCTTTTACGCCATCATTGGGGGTAAAACTTTTTCCTACAAGTTTTAGCATATGGTAGTCATTTAAGTCATCACCAATAGCTGCTACTTCTCTAAAGGTAAGTCCTAGAGATTCTATAAGCTCTCTTAAGACTCTCTGTTTATCTTTTACACCTTGATATAGGTACTTTATACCTAACTCTTTAGCTCGTCTCGTTACTATGTTAGATTTTCTGCCAGTAATGATAACGACATGGTTCCCCATCTTTATCCAAGAGCTAATAGCAAGTCCATCTTTTACATTGAAACTTTTACTCTCAGCACCATCATTTGAATAGGTAATTTTACCATCGCTTAAACAACCATCAACATCTAAAACTATAAGTTTTATCATAAAACATCTTTAGTGCTTGGTATTCCAACTCTATCATTTTTTGTTATTGCTCTTCTTATGGCAACAGCTAGCGCTTTAAAAGAAGCTTCTATAATATGGTGTCTATTTTTACCCCTAAGCGTAATAATATGAGCACTAATCCTTGAGTTAAGTACAAAAGCTCTAAAAAATTCTTCTACGAGTTCGCTGTCAAAATTACCAACTTTCCCTGTAACATTTGACTCATAAACTAAAAATGGTCTATTACTCAAATCTAAATCGCAAGATACACAAGCCTCATCCATTACGATGCTAGCACTACCAAATCTCTCAACATTTTTTACTGGGTACAAAACATCTGCTACTAAAGAGCCTAAAACTATACCAACATCCTCAACACTATGGTGGTCATCTATATGAGTATCACCCTTACATTTGATATCTAAATCAATAAGCGAGTGCTTAGCAAAACTCTCTAACATATGGTCTAAAAAACCAACACCGGTGTTAATGCTACTCTTTCCACTTCCATATAATTCTAGCGAAACTGTGATATCTGTCTCTTTTGTTTTTCTACTCTTACTAATCATTTTAATCCTCTCTTACGATAAAAGCATTCTTGAAATGCCCTTGTGCTTTATAGTCTCTTGCCTCTTGCTCACTCTTAAAGCCCTTTAGCCAAACTTTGAACATTCTTCCACTCTGAGTCTCTACATCTTTTATGATAGTTCTATAGCCATCTGTTTTGTCATGCATCTCTTGCATCTTAAGTGCACCCTCAATTCTTGAAAATGATGCTATTTGAAGGGCAAACTCACTTACGACTTCATTTTGAGGAAGTTTTTTAAGTTCTTTTTTGCTTGGAATATTCTTTTTACCCTTAGTCTCAAACCCTAATATTTCAAGTGATACTGGTGCAGTTCCAGCTCCTATCATATCAATCTTCGAAGCGCCTGTCTTTGATAAATCTATGATTCTATTATCCACAAATGGACCTCTATCATTTATCCTAACAATTATAGTCTTCCCATTTGTTTGGTTTGTGACTTTTACAATGGTGTTCATTGGCAATGTTTTATGGGCGGCTGTCATATCGTACATATTGTATATTTCGCCATTTGAAGTATGTTTACCATGGAAATCTGGCCCATACCAACTAGCTCTACCTTGAAACTTATCTCCAACGCTTACAACGGTTGGATAGTATTTTATCCCCCTAATCACATAAGGTCTCATAGTTGGATGCGAGTAGGTTTTTTTATCCATCACAGAACTATGTTGAGATTTGTCTGAAGAGTAAGACTTTACAGGAGTTTGTGAACTATAGACTCTTTGACCTCTAGTGCTACACGCACTAAAAAATAAGATTAAAAATACAAGAACAAGAGATAAGAGTCTATTCATTGATTTTTAACCTATCGCCAATTTTTATAAAATTACTACTTAAATGGTTTTGAAGTTTTAGGCTTTGTACACTAACTCTATAAGCCTTAGAAATAGATGCTAGTGTATCTCCTGCCTTTACCATATAGTAGTGCTGTGTAGCTATTTTTTTGCTCTTATTATTTGACTCTATTGGTATAATAAGTCTTTGATTTAGGCTTAATCTATATGTTTTAAGATTGTTGAAATCTTTTATAACCTTATATGAGACTCCATATTTAGAGCCAATTGCAGAGAGATTATCACCTCTTGTTACTACATGAACCTTATAGATATTTTTCATAGGTTCAGACTTATATTTTTGTTTAAACTCATTTAGTTTTATATATGGAATATAGATATCATAAGTTGAAGCGTAAGGTGGTACAAAGTCATATTTTAGATGGCGATTTAGTTTTTTAAGATCATCAAGTGGGATACCTACCATCTTAGATAGTCTCTTTATAGAGTCGCCTCTTGAGAGTTGTACAGTTGAGATAGAGTAGGCATTTGCACGATTTAGTAGATGCTCATACTCACTATTCATCAAAAATTGCTCATCATTACCTATCATAGCAAGGGCTACTATCTTTCTTATGTAAAATCTGCTCTCTTTTGGGATGTACATTTTCTTTGGATTTAGTAAAGTAGCTAGATCATCACTCCCAGCTCTTCTTATGGCTTGATTTAGTCTACCGCCACCACAGTTGTAAGCAATAGCAGCTAAATACCACTTGCCAAATCTTTTATGTAGATGCGATAGGTATTTTGCAGCAGCTTCAGTTGACTTTATAAGATCACGTCTCTCATCAACATACTCATCAATTCTTAATCCATAAAGTTTTCCAGTCTCTGGCATAAACTGCCAAAGTCCTGAGGCTCTTTTTGGAGAGTATGCACGAGTTGAGAAGTTTGACTCAGCCATAGCAAGATACAAGAACTCTGCTGGAACACCATGTTTAGTCAAAATACTCTTAATAGCTGGTATGAAAGTGTAAGCCTCATCCATAGCCTTAAAAAAATGTTTATTTTTATCTAAGTTTAACTTTTGGGCTTTCATTTGATTCATGATAGGGTCATAAAGAAATGAGGCTTCTATATCGAAAGATTCTAAGAGGGCTACCTCTTTATTGTGGTTGAAAACATATGTTAAATTCGCGTTTAAAAGGATTGGTAAAAGTAGTGCTAGAAAAAATCTCATCATTAATTGCTCTGATTTTAAATTTAAAGCCCCGATTTTATCTAAAAAAAGATTAAATTAGCGTAAAATAAAGAGTTTTAGGGCATTTTGCGTAGTTAGTTCTGTTATGTCGTGAAGTGAAGTATCTAAGAGTTCAGACATCTTTTGTGCTACAAAAGTTGTGTAGAGCGGCTCATTTCTCTCTCCACGATGTGGTGAGGGAGTTAAGTATGGACCATCTGTCTCTATAAGAAGTTTGTCTTTTGGGATTTTAGCTAGAACATTTACTAGTTTTTTAGCATTTTTAAAAGTCAAAACTCCACCTATCCCAAAGTAAAAACCCTCTTTGGCTAAAGAGAGTAGTTCTTCATCAGCATTGTAACAATGAAGAACTCCACCAACTTCTTTTGCATCTAACTCTAAGAGTATCTCTTTTGAGTCTCTTGAAGCATCTCTTATATGAACGATTAGAGGTTTTTTATACTTTTTTGCAAGCTCTATTTGAGCTCTAAAAACTCTTTTTTGCTCCTCTTTTTCTTTAAGTTTTTCTTCATCACTTCCCTCAAGTCTAAAATAATCAAGTCCACACTCTCCGATGGCTACACACTTCTTATGCCCAACATATTTTTCAAAATCAAGCTCATCAAAAGATGCTTTGTCATAAGGATGTACGCCTACTGCAAAGTAAACATCATTATTAGCATCTACTATCTCAAGAGTTCTCTCTAATATCGCAGGATCAGCCCCTGGAATAATAAATCTCTTTACTTTAGCATCTCTAGCTCTGTTTAGGACTTTATCCAAGTCATCTTTGTATCTCTCATTGTCTAGGTGTATATGTGTATCTATTATCATTTTTTACCCTTTTTTATCTCTCTTACTATTATGATATTTCTTAGCATCAGATATATGAAAAAGATAGCTCCCAGAAGTGAGGCTGATGCTAAGAGAGTATTTGAAGCCATAAAAAGATTATAACTTAGTACTAGAAGTATAAAAGAGATTACAAAGCACATCTGCTTACCTCTAAAAGTTCTTTTGCAAAGTTTTTAGCCTCAATAGAGACGCTCTCTCCACTTATAATCCTTGCTATCTCATCTACTCTTTCATCAAGACTCAACTCCTTAACCTTAGACTCATCACCCTCTTTATAAATCAAAAAGTGCTGTTCTCCCATGGAAGTTAGTTGTGGCTGATGCGAGATCACAAAGATTTGAAAGTGTTTTGAGAGTTGTCTTAAAACCTTTGCAACGCTCATAGATTCCTCTCCACTAAGGTTTGCATCTATCTCATCGAGCATTAAAACTCCACCATTTTTATGCATAAACTCAGACTTTAAAGCTAAAATTGCGAGTCTTAGTCTGTTAAACTCTCCTGTACTTACTTTTTGAAGTTCTGTGTTATTTAACTTTATCTCCATCTTATCTTGACCGTTAAGGTTTAGTGTGCATCTACTTAGTGAAAGCTCGGCATCTCTTAGATATAACTCTTTTAAATACCTATTTAAATCCTTCTCAAACTTGCCTATTTGAGCCTCTCTTAGCTTAGATATAGAATCAGCCAAATTAACTATCTCTTTTTTTAAACTCATTTCTTTTTTTACAAGTTCTTCTTTGTTTATCTCAATATTTTCATATCTCTGTAGCTCAAGAGCTTTTTGCTCTTTATACTCTAGTGCCTCTTCTATACTTCCATATCTTTTTTTTAGCCAACTAATCTCTTCTATGCGGTTTAAAACCTCTTCAATATCAATATCATCAAGTTCATTAAATCGTGCCTCTGCACTATCAAAGATAGCTCTTAACTCATTCATAGCATCATCAAAAAAAGAGCTATTATTATCAAGTAGGTTTAGAGTTGAGCTAACAAAATTTTCACTCTCAAAAATGGCACTCGCTTTGGAGATGCTCTCTTGAAGTTTCTCTTTTTTTGAGAGGTCTTTTTTTATCTCAAGCAGTTCTTCATCTTCTGCTGATTTTGGGTCAATGTCTTGGATTTTTTTAATCTCAAAAGTTGCAAACTCTTTTAACTCTACTATCTTTTTCTCTTCTTCTTCTATGGCATTTAGTTCAGCTCTAACCTCTGCATGTTTTAAAAAAGAGTCTTTGTAACTTTTTTTTAGGTTTTGTATCTCTTTTGAGTTTTTTTGTATCCTTGCATCTAGGATAGAGAGTAAGTTTGCATCTTCAAAGTCACTATAATCTTTTAGGCTCAAATGTCTTAAATAGTTAAAACTTAGGTTTGAGATGGCTTTTTTAGAGAGGCTTTGATTGTTTATAAAGTATCTAGCTTTCTCTTTTTTTATCTGTTTAAAGATGTTTATCTCTTCATTTTCTATGCCAAAGTCATCCATTTCAAGATGCCAGTTCACGCTTGACTCACAAAGAGATGCATCACAAGCCTCAACTCCAAAAGATGAAAGAATCGACTTCATAAGGATTGACTTTCCACTACCACTAGGGCCACTAAATACGATAAGCCCACCTGTTGTGTTTAACTCAACCTCCTTAAAACTAAGATAATCTTTTAGATAAAATCTCTCTATCATCTATGATCTCCCCAGCCGAGCTTTTGTTTTAAAATCTCAAAGTAGTTAAATTCCTCTCTATGAATAAGTTTTGCCTTTGTGGAAGCTAGTTTTATATGTACACTATCACCCTGCTCTATCTCATGCATATCTTGCCCATCTATAATAACTAAGGCTTTGTTTTGTGGTGTCTTCATCTCTATAGAAAACTTTCCTGGAAGTACAACTGGTCTTTGACTAAGCGAGTGTGCAGAGATGGGTGTGAGCGCAAAAACTTCTGTTAGTGGGAAGATTACAGGACCTCCACAAGAGAGATTGTAAGCAGTTGAGCCTGTTGGAGTTGAGACTACTACTCCATCACCATAGTAGGTATTAAAAGGTTTTGCATCTACAAGAGTCTCTATATGAATCATATTTGAGATAGATGAGCGAGTCAGAACCATATCATTAAAAGCGTTAGTCTCTAGCTCTTTATTTTTTCCAACTATCTTTACTTCTAAAACTGACCTCTCATCAACTCTCACTCTGTTTTGTGTCATTTTAAAAACAAACTCATCTAACTCATCTAAGTTTACATCTGCTAAAAAGCCTAGATTTCCAGCGTAAACTCCTAAGACTGGTATCCCAAACTTAAAAGAGCGTCTAACTGCTGAGATAAGAGTGCCATCTCCGCCTAGAGTTACAATAGCATCTACGTGTTGACACATAGCTTCAAACTCCATGCCTATCGCATCAATCATTCCAGCACTTATGCTATCTACATATACATCAATGTTGTGTTGTTTAAAAATCTTCTCTAACTTGTAGTAACTACTCTTTAGTTCTGGCGTTGATGGTCTTAGTAAAACACCGATTTTTTTTATGCTACTTGTTTGCAAATTCACTCTTTATTAAAAATATTTGTTTGATTATACACTTTTGTAGTTAAAAATCTAAAAGTATTGCATTTTGTCATGCAAAGTTTCAGATATTTTTTCTCTTAGTCTCTGATAAGGGTACTTTGGTTATAATCGCAAAAATTTTATATAGGACTCTATATTTTGAGAACTCATTACTGTACAGATTTAAATGAAGAAAATGTAGGACAAGAGGTTGTTCTAACTGGCTGGGCAAATAGTTATCGCGATCATGGTGGCATCATTTTTATTGACCTGCGTGATAAAACAGGACTTATTCAACTAACTTGTGACCCAGAAGATGGCTCAGATGCACATAAAGTTGCTGATGGTGTTAGGGATGAGTATGTTTTAATAGCAAAAGGTGTTGTTAGACTTCGTGGAGAGGGACTAACAAACACTAAGCTTAAAACTGGTGCTATTGAGATTATAGTAAAAGAGCTTAAGATTGAGAACAAAAGTGCAGCTACTCCTTTTGTAATTGGTGATAAAAATGTT
>Ga0265294_10003694_pt1 | contig 19407 bp, 19 predicted proteins | sample MunlanPumphouse3_FD_192504 | JGI IMG/M metagenome (GOLD analysis project Ga0265294, IMG submission 192504) | Groundwater microbial communities from a municipal landfill in Southern Ontario, Canada - Pumphouse #3 | ecosystem: Environmental > Aquatic > Deep subsurface > Groundwater | place...
TAGAATCATTTACACCTGCTATACAGTTACTCTATTACCTAGTTTGTTTTCTTCTTACTAATTCAATCTACCTCTCGTCCAGACCTTTTTAAATACTTGCTTTCCCAAACTTTCGAATACTTTGAAAAGCAATAATAACTACCATTTATTGACCAAATTATTCCAGCAATACCATTTTTATAATTTTGTTCGCTAAAATATAATCTCATCCCAATCAAAAAAGGCTTTAACAACAAATACCAAACACAATTGATTGTATTAATTTTTACTTCATTATCATTTAGTAAACAGTATGCTTCGATTGTCGTATATTGATTTATTTTATTGTAACGTGACTCCAAATTAGAAACAGCGTTATGATGAAAATAATTACTCAGAAAACCTACTTCTCCATCTATATTTATTAAAGAATGAAGATTATTTTTTACATAATTTGCTTTTCCATTTTTAAATAATCGCATCTGATAATCTTTCTTTCCTTTCCATTCTTTACCATAAATATAATTAATTCTAGGAATAAAAAAACCAATTTCTTTTGGATTACTACTAGTTATAAGTATTATTTCTTTTTTCAGTTCAATTGGCATATATTCATCAGCATCCCAAATCAATATCCACTCATTCTTAGCCTTACCCATTCCAAAGACCTTGTTTAAATCAAAATTAGGTGGATTATCTTTAATAAATATTTTATCCGTATATCTACTACAAATCTCAACAGTATCATCAGTACTTTCTCCATCAACAATGATTATCTCATCTACCCAATTCACTGTTTTAAGACATTTTTCAATTTTATCTGCTTCATTATGAACAGCAATAACAACAGATATTCTATTATTGTTTTTCATATCAAACTGTTCTCCTTACTTCTTTAATAATGAAATTCATACCATCTATAAATTTGCCATATCCTTCTAAAAATAACAAGGCAGAATTTGAACACTCCATTGAGCCAAAACAACTATCACATATTTGTGTTATATTCGTCGACTTAATCATTTTTAACCTTATACGCCTCTACAAAACTGGACCAGCCAAAGATATGCCAAAGAGAATTCACTAAAAAAGACCTCTTTCTAAGTATTATCGCTAGTGGGAAAAACAAAATACTACTAAAAACTGCTAACCAATTTCTTGCATATCCAGATTTTCTTACTACAAGACCACACTGTCTACAAAGCTGTTCTAAGGCTATTGGTGAATATGGACGAATATGAGTAGGGTCATCGTAAAAATTAATAGGGACACTTTCTTTTTTATTAACAAATCCAAAAGAAGGAAACAAGATCGACCTATGAGATGGAGCTTCAACATAAATCCTGCCACCTGGTTTTAAAACCCTACTTATTTCTTGAAAAGCAAAACTAACGTTTTCTAAATGCTCAATAACATGAGAGCAAACTATAACATCAAAACTATTATCATCAAACTCTATCCCCTTATTTATGTTTATTCTTACAAAATTTACATTTAAAGGGAATTCTTTAGACTGTGAAATATCAGCTCCAAAAAGTTTTATATCCTTAATGAATTTCTTGTAATACATATATAGTGGCATAGGGCCACACCCCAAATCAAGAAGTTTTGTCCCTTCAGGAATCTTAGCTATAAAAGATGTTCTGGTGTATAACCATGGTAATCCCTTATATAAACCCAAACTAATTTTATTCATTACTGAACATCCAATTCAATATTTTATCAATCCCTTCAAATTTATTTATTTTAGGGTGCTAACCTGTTTTATTTTCTATCTTTATAGTATCTGCTACAAATACTAATTGATCGCTTTCTCTTGGTGGCAAATTTTTATACTTTAAACTAATATCAAACTTAGGATTAAAATAATCAAATAACTCCAACAATGACAAGCTGTTAGCCATACCACCCCCAACATTAAAGGCATTTCCAGCAACAACATCTTTAATCGGTGTTGTTTTGTCATTCCCTATCTCAAAATTATATATATCAACACTCATTTTATCTAAATTCATAATTATTGTATGAAAAACAGAAACTACGTCATCTACATATATAAAATCACGCTTCTGTTTACCACTTGTTAAGTCAACAAATACACTACCACTTCTAAGTTCTATCATTATTTTTGTTATAAACTTTGTATCGTTACCAAACGCACCACATAAATGTTCTAATTTAACATTTATGCAAGTTAATAGATTATGATACGAATTAAACCAATCATAAAACTGATTCTTAGATAACAAATACTCACTAACTCTTTTATCCAAAACAGTATCAGTATTAATAAAGTACTTTAGCCCATTCTCTAGTCCAAGTTCTATCAACTGCAATGGTAAGAACAAGGTTGATTCCAAGGTATTGAGTTTGGACTCATGACTCCTTCCATAATTTGTTGCACAATGAATTATTAAATCAAAAGATCTATCAACAAATAGCTCTTTTAATGGAGCCTTGTCCAAATCAAAAAAATCAATTTTATCTAACACGCTCCCTATCCTGCTAAGATTAAAAAAACTTCTTTTTAGGATTGTCACTTTAAAAGAAGCACTCGAAAGTGAATGATAATCGTTAATGAGTGAATTTAAAACCTTACTGCCTAAAAAATCTGTAGCACTAGTTAATAATACATTCATATTCTAACCAACCTAAAAAGTACTATTATTCTCTAACGTTTTATGACAAGGCTTGTGTCCAACAGGAAACCCTGACAAATGATACTTAGGTGACTCGTAATGATTCTCTGCTGTAAACGGTTCTAAAAAAAACTTACCAACAACATCACTTCTGACAAAAAAAGCATTTGCACCAATAACATCACAACCAACCAAGGAGTATCCTTTCTCTTTAAATTTAATTTCTAAAAACTTCAATGATGCACCAAAGTTATCATCACCTTGCCAAACAAAAGTCTCTTGATACTTCATGCAATACTGTATAGGAGGAAAAAACTTCGAATTATACTCTATAACGACAACCCTTGGAGAAATACATGAAATAGCCTCGAATATATAATAATCATTCCCATCAATATCAATAGATAACAAATCAATTTCTTTTTCTTTAATATTTGAGCTAATAATGGCATTCACATTATCCTTATCTATAAAAGAATTCACTATAGCCAATCGACCAGAATCTATAACTGAAGAATACCTTTCCTGTAGTTGTTTGACATGATTAGCGCTTCCTTCAATCCATAAACCTTTCCAATCAGCAAAAAGTAAAGAAGTAGTATTACATTCCAACCCATCCTGAACTCCAATTTCCACAAAAACCTTATTATCATAACCGATTCTGTTAAATATTTCTCTAATCATCCCATCTTCTTCGTTTTGAGAATACATTTTGTGTCCATATCTAATCAAGCACTTTTGATCAGCATACTTTTTGCTTTCTTTTAACCTTCTTAATTCAGAATAAATTAAGTTTACATTTATAATTTTAAGCATGTCTAAATGCTGAGGAAAATTCATTATTATATTAATAAAAGTTTTTATTTTTCTAAAAAAACCAACCATTATAGCTTACTCCTTCTTTGCCAAAATCATTACAGTCCAACCTAAAATTACATCGTCCCAAATTGTAGACCAAGCTCTAAAATTAAAAGTAACCAACGGCTTTATAATTAAATAAGGAAGCACAAGAAAAGACTTTAAACTACGAATAATTTTTACTTTCTCTACAAAAAAACCTGCATCTACGAACAATCGCCTAAATCCAAATTTACTAAAAGCTCTAATATGACCATAATCTCCCCAAAAATTCATAGCTATTGCAAAAATTGACCTATTAGCTGGGGCTAAAGCATAACAATATCTATCTTTCTTTAATAATGCAAAAATTTCACCTACTATATCTAAAGGATATTGGACATGTTCTAATACGTGCGAACAAATAACTAAATCAAACTCTACACCTAGAAATTCACATTTTTCTTTTAAAATATTCTTATATTCAACAAAATCAGGCAAGAACTTACCAACATCAGATACGTCAACACCATAATAATCAAGATCTGGACGCCAGTATTGTAAAGACTTCAAAAACCCACCTCTACCACACCCATAATCCAATACTTTTGCATTAGCAGGAAGTGCAAAAAAAACATTCAGAAATGACTTAGGAAAATCTAATTTTGAAGGCACTTCCACATAGTTATTGTATCTCCCATTATAAGAATTTTTATAATAACTGTCTGGATAAATACCTGATTCATTTTTTTTTATCATATTACTTTCAATACGTCCCCTACCTCTATTTTACACATACAATCCCTTGATTTACAATTAATAATTGTAGATGGAAAATGAGAAAGATGGCAAGGTCGGCAATTACCCTTAGTCCACTTTTCATCTGGACGACATTCATCATGAGCATATATTGCTATATGTTCACCTACCAAAGGCATTAATGTTTCATAATCAGTTGGCCCAAAAAAAGTTATTGTTTTTGTTTTTACTGCAGCAGCAAGATGCATAGGTCCAGAATCATTAGTGATTAATACCCTACTTTTTTTCAAAAAAATTGCTGTTTCTCTTAAGGTAAATTCTCCACAATAGTTCTTTAATCTAGATTTATCAAAAAAAGCATCTTCAATTTTACGAACAAATGCTATATCATTCTTACCCCCTATCAAGCATACTTCATGTTTTGTCAAAAGATGTTCAACTAATGAAATATATTTATCTAAACTTAAATTTTTGAGAGAAAGCAAGTCAATAGAAACATTTTCTGAACAACTTGCAAATAAGACAATACGGTCTGATGAAGACCCAACATCACCGTATTTATTTTCATAAGATTTAACTTCACTCTCACTTAGATATATTTCCATTCCTATATTGTTTCGGACAGAAAAACCCATGGATCTTATAACTCCTAAATAGCTATCAACTTCATGAATCTTATCTCTAGGAACTCTCTTAAACTTGTAATTCAACAAAAAACCTGCACTATTTGTGTCTATCCCAGACAACACCTTATGTTTGAAACCCCAAGCAAAAAAAATATTCTTTATCCCAGTATTTAAACAAAATACAATATCATATTCATTTTTTCTAAGCATATTTACATTTTCAGATGTCCTTAAATATACAGCTGTCAAATTCGGATTATTCTCTAGAACTTCTTCTGACCACTTAGAACCCACAAGACAATCAATCTTAGAATGTTTAAATATTCTCCTTGTCTCTGCAATCATCGGAGTAGACATAAGCATCTCACCAAACCCTGAATATATATTTATTATTAATATCCGCTTTACAGTTTCAGGAACTACCTTTACTGTCTTTCGTCTAATTAAAAAAGAAAGAACCACTAAACAAATGTTAAAAATTAGTCTATAAATCTTCCTCAAAATCACTATTCAAAAACCTCGATATATTCATATTTACCAAATGCAGGGTATAGATAATATTGATGCAAATTAGTCTTACACAAGCGGTCAACTCTCAATAAAAACTTCATTAATATTCTCTTCAACATACTCCAAAAAAATCGTAATCTTTCAAATGCACTCTTCTCAGTTAATAAAAAATAATCCATACTAGCAGCTTCTATTCCTGAACTATAAAATGCGGCCTTGCTTTCTGCAATCAAAAGCATCACATCCCTTTTGTCCACTGAATCAACAATTTCTACTCTAGGCAAATCAATAAAATCATTTACAAGACTCTTCAACCTTTCTCCTACAATAACAACTCCAACCGACTCGTAATACTGATGAAGTATTTGTACAACATCATATATCTCAAATCTAAAACCATCATCAAGAATATTTGTATTATTTATTAATTTTTTTATGCCATATTTATCAATCATATTATCAAAAGACATTTTTTTCATTTTCTCAATAAAACTATACTCATGATAAGACAAAAAACATTGTGAAGCTACTTTTTTGCCTGCTTCCGCAATTATAGCCACCTCATCAGAATGAACATTATAGTACAATATTTTTTGAAATAACTCTTCAAAACTTGACCACCCAACATAATGTATCCCTTCTACAAAAAACTTATTAATAAAAGATAAATTTGAGGGCCTATCTAACAAGCATAACGATCCGGACTGCATCATAAGATAAATTTGTGGCGTAAATTGACCATTAGAAGTACAACAAATTGATATCCTTACTTGCTTTAATATCTTCAAATAATTTTCATATCCTGTATGCTGGAAAAATTGAAACTTTATATTATTGCTTCTACATTTTGACTCAACATACAACAACATATTATTTGCCCTTATGTTGGCCGAACTTACTCTATGTCCAATATATACAACATCAAATTCTCTACTATATTTTTCTCCCTCGACAAAAGCATTAGTCTTCACCCAAGGCCAAAAAAAAGTTTTGATATTTTTCTCCCAAAAAAAGCGCCCATGTTCAGGCTTAGCATAGGTTAGAACTCCATCATAAATTTCTTTTTTTAAATAATCAATAGCATCTTTGACCATCAAAAAATTAAAATGCGTATCTGCTATAACAAAGAATTTAGGAATAGAAATGCCTTCTATATTTGTTAACCTTGTGTCACCATTAATAAAAACATCTACGTTTTCTTTTACCATATTATAAATACAAACAACATTAAATTCTTTAGTATGAATAAATCTAATATTGAATGAATTGAAATTACTCAAATTCTTACCAACAAAAATATATCTATCAAAAAAAGGATACAGTATTTGATAAGATTGATATAAATAATCTGTTCTGTTTTTGTTCAGCTTAGAACTGCAATAAATCAACAATTTTTTCACAAGAAACACCTTATCTTTTTATTTATTATAATCCAGACACAAAAATCCTCATTTAATGAAAACACATACTGGAATCCGTACAAAACATCTTTAACTCTATTCCGCTTACTCAAATAATCCTCGGTAGAAGCATCTTTATAATAACTATAATTCAGGAACATTACTCTTTTTAGCAACAACAATAAAAGAACAAATTAAAAATCTTTTTAATAGCCCAAAACTTAAAATAACTAACAATTTGCTTTTCCAAGAATTACTATATATTGGAATCAACTTATCAATAGAATAAGAAGACTCTTTAAAAAGATTAACAATTACTCTTTTTGTATAATACCTCAAATGTGTTCTATCAAATATTCCACTTTCTTGAAGTTCATATCTATTAGTTAAGATTTTTAAAACTGGTCCAAGATGACCGACATTAGGAATGCTTGCAATAAGAACCCCTTCATCACAAAGAACTTGGGAAAACTTTTGCAACACCAACCATGGGTCCTTTAAATGCTCTATTACATCACCACAAATAATAACATCGGAACTATTATCTTTTAAATCTAAGGTTATTCCTTCAATATCTCCCTCAATTATCCTATCTGCAACGCCAAATGCTATTTTTGCTGCCTTATCATAAATTTCTATTCCTGTTGTAGACACATTTGGGTATATCTCCTTAATCTTTTTTAACGTATCTCCCTCTCCACAACCCAATTCAAGAACATTAACAACATCTTTAGGCACATATTGAATTAAATCCAGTCTAGCATTGCCATAATAATTATAATTCCATTTGTTTTCTTTTATTTTTAATATCCTCTTTGGGAACAACAATGCTAGCAAGTTATATGCGTACCTTTTTGTCTTATCCTTAATCCTAAAAAATAAAGATTGTCTATCTGTTTGTATATTCTGGATACAACCGTATGCACGAGGATTCTTATTTGACAGTGGCCAAAACTCAGCAGCATATCTTTTATTTAAATATATTTGATACCAAAAATTATACTTTTTTAAATATTCCTTAAAAGGTTTTAAAGACTTAACATGGCTAACGTTTACCCACCAAAAATTGCCAGAGAAATGTGGTGTTTTTCCAAAACTTAAATAAGCACCAACCATATCATACTTACCTAACTTATTAATGCAATCTTTATAATTATCCACAACACAATTCAACATTTTTATTCTAGTCTCATTTATAAAAGTCCCTGATGAAACTCCTTTTGTGTGGATATATAATATTTTACATTTCCCCTCATAACTTTTTGCAAAATCATCTAAATAACTCATGGTTTTAAGTTCATAGTCAAAATAATTCGGAGAATTGTATATTACTGAGATCTTTGGGTCAGTGGATAAGCGAATATCTCCCTCACCAACGATACCAAGGAATATCTTTGTACAATCATTAATTAAGCCTGAAGCCTGAATGTGCTCAAAAATTTCATCAACAATCTCTTGATAAAACTTTCCAATAGTTGCAATATGAAAAAAAACATAGATATCTTCCTTCATTTAATCCTTACTATTAGCGACCGTAATAAAAACTTGGCAAATGGAAAAAACAAAGAATCCGATTAAACATTCTCAATAGAACTGATAATAAGCGTGTCAAAAAATTCCTTTTAATTATTTTGGGACTACTTCCCAGATTACTAACTACATCTACAATTCTTTTTGGAGAAATATTGTGCCCTTTCTCAATAACTAATACACTATCATAATAATGTAATGACTTCACTGACCTAGTGAAAGCATCAACCTTCAAGCTTCTTTGCTGTGAATATCTAGCATTTATTTTATCAATGAAATTTTTACTAAACTCAATAAATGTACCAGTTCTCTTATGCCCACCACCATAAGACAACCAATAAGAGGTATGTAAGTCTTCACACAAATAAACGCCTTCTTCACTTATATGATCAAATAAAATCTTAAAAGTTTTTATTTGTTGTCGCATAGTATGCCCACCATCATCAATCAAAATATCAATCTTTGGCACCAATTCCTTCAATTTATTCAAAAACTTTTGGTCTGATTGTGATCCTATTATTATATGAATATTTTCATCCTCATATTTTTTACATTCAGGATTAATGTCTACTCCATAAATGGTAACTTTCTCACCAAAATAATATTTCCACATTTTCAAAGAATCACCTTTAAAAACACCTATTTCCATAAGGACTAAATTTTTCTTACTTTTAAATCGCTTAAAATGATCATCATAAATATCTAGATAATTATCAAATTTGTCAGCATGATTATCCTCATATTCACTGTAAAACTCTTTAAACCTATTCATTATTTGGCTCCTTAAAAATTTATTAATCACCCATCTTATAAACTAAATCACAATTTTTTAAAAAATATTCTCTATGGGTAACGATAATAATTGTCAGTTCTCCATCTATTCCTAAAATCTCTTGTATGATATCATTTTCAGTAATTTGATCCAAAGCTGAAGTTGCTTCATCTAAAATCAAAACACTAGGACTATCATACAAAGCACGCGCTATACCTATCCTTTGTTTTTGCCCACCACTTAACATAATACCATTCTCTCCTACTATAGTATCGACACCATCTTTAGTTAATAAAAAGTCATATATTTTAGCTATCTTCAAAGCATTGATAACCTTGAGCTCATCTTCTTTTCTTCCGCAAATAACATTTTCTTTTACTGTGCCTTCAAATAAATAAATATTTTGGGGAATATAACCGATATTTTTACGCCAAGAATTAATGTTTGTTTTATCAAGCAAAACATCATCAATCCTTATAGTCCCCTTATTGGCTACTAACAACCCTGTAAGTATGTCAACAAGAGTACTCTTACCACAACCACTAGGGCCAACAATCGCAAACTTGCTTCCTTTAGGTATAGCCAATTTAATATCTTTCAAAACTTGCTGATTTTTATCATATCCAAAACTAACTCCATCAAGCGAAATCTTTTCAGAAAAGTTAACAAACTTGTCACCCAAATCCTCACAGTCTCTTCTAAACTCTATTGCTAATTTACTTATTGAACCTTTAAAAAAAATCAAATAACCCCAATTTACCAGAATCTTATTTACTGAAGGGAGTAGCCTAAAAAAAGCAATTGCATACATAGTAAGTAGCGTTACTGCCACCGCTGGATCTTTATATAAAAATAATGCATACAACAAGATAATCAACAAAAGACAAATGCCACCAGTTTCCATAATGATGCGCGGTATAACTAAAAATAAACCTTGGATAGCTTCGGCTCTCACAAAACCAGAACTAGAATGAAAGAAATTTTCTTTAAAATGACTCTTATCTGTCATTAACTTAATATATTTATAATTCCCAAAGGTTTCATTTAACGTGCTAATTAATTTTGACTGACATTGATTCCTCTTAACCCCGGCATTTTTCAATATTGGATTTGCCACTTTTGCGATAATCCATGACACAATAGCTATCCCTATTGATAAACTAATAGTTATTTTCCAATTAATTAAAATTAACAACACATATATTATTGAAATAATCATAACTTCAGAAAACAAAACAAGAGCAGCATATAAAAAGGATGTAAAGTTTAAAGATTCGTTTAAAGTGTTGTGTATAAAAGAAGACGAAGACCCTTTACTATAGTCAATGTAATCTAAGCCAAGATATTTCTCAAACAACCGAAAGGATAATGTGCGATAACGTGTTCGTGAAAACTTAACAAGGAAATAAGTATAAAGAACATTTACTAAACCTCTAAAAATAATTAAAAATAACAACAAACAACCAAATATAAATAAAAAAATTAGAGGTGAAGAAAAAGAAAAATAATTATAAATAGCACTTAAATATTTATTATTAAGCAATAACTGTTGATTGCTCACTAATGCTAAAAAGGGGACTACCATTGATAAACTAAAAAGCTCAACAAAAGACACAACAACTGATAATGCAATTAAAACAACCAAATATACTCTGTCTCTAATTGTTAATAGACTAAAAAAATCTTTTATAAATTTAATAATTGCACCCACTCAAAAAAATTATATACTAGCTCCATTATAGATTAAAATAATCAATATTTACTATATAAGTTTCAACACATTAACTGACTTAAAAATTATTAGCATCAAGCATCTTTTCTTATTACATAATAGTAATACTTGTAATCAGTATTCATCAACCCTATTCTCTGTAAAAAGCATTTAGATGATTTTGAAAAATTATCGAATCCCTGGCTTACCAATACTTTCCCATAATTCCTCTCTAAATCTTTTTCAATATATTTCGGAGTCTCAGGTGTACCATTTATCCTTAACGTTACTATTTTAAAGACATATTCTGATGATAATGAGATTGAAGAAGGGAAGTGCTTATCTCTTAAATATCCAAATGGACATTTATCATCAGCAATCCACAGTACATTCCCATACTTATTAAAAACTGAGCTATAAAGCTGAAAAACTTTCTCCTTTGGAACAAAATATATAGGGTTAATAAAACTCTTATGTAAAATATTTTGTGATATTGCAAAACTATTAACAACTAAGAAAAAAATTACAATTACAGAACTTTGCAAGTTTGCAATTAATAAAAATAAGATATAACCCACTGGCAATAAAAATCTAGCAAAAGAAAAAATTGGATATCTTGTTACAACAAAAGTTAAAAATAACGACAAAAAAATCAAATTAAAAAGAATAAAACCCACATGAATACGAGTTTCATTATCATCAAGCATATGATGAATCTTTTTAAGATTTAACAAAATCAAAATTAATAACACAACTAAAAATAGTGGTGCTATATACATATTAAAAAATTCCCCAAAACTAATATGGTATAACGATTGAGTAAAACCCATTAGTGGTTTAATTAAGTGAACATATGAAAACTCATGTCGACCCAAAGCACCAGAAAGCCCAGAGCTATGTGAATATTGATGATTTAAATAAAAAATAGGTAACATTACAATTAACTGAATTATTATGCTTGCAAAAATAGGCCTTAACTTGAATTTATGTAATTCTTGTAACATCCTAAATGCAGTATAAAATGCAGCCAACATCAATGTCGGATAATCAGTGTAAGCAATGAATACAGTTAAAATATTTAAAAAAATTAAATGGGATAGATTGCCTGTGTCTTTCAACCATTGGTTTAATTGATTATAAAAAACGATATAGAAAAAAGAAACCATTGAATAGTATCTAACCATATGTGAATACATAAAAAAGAAAGAAGAAAATACCGTAAGGACTATAAAAACTATACGTTTGTTGGTATTTGAAATAAAATACTTAGATATATAAGCTATAGTTGCAAAATGCCAAAATATTGAAAACAACTGGAACATATAGTCATTATGGAAACTGATATTAAAAATCTTTTGCCAAAGATTTAAAAGTAAATAATATAGTGGTGGATGATTATCTGGAAAAGAAATATACTCTTTTATTAAATCAATAAACCCAATTTTAGCATAATAAACAGAAAACAATTCGTCACCCAAAAAGTAAACCTCGTAGCTAATACTGTGTATACGCCTATAAAAATCAAACAAAAAAATACAAAAAAATTCTTCTTAAAAAAATTTAACACACCATTCACCTCATAACTATTTTATAACAGGACAAAACCATTCTACTGTTATACTTTATAATATTATAAAACCCTCATGCCCATCAAGGATTAACCTTCTCTGTCCACGCCATAATTATCTGTTTATCCTGCTCAATAAAATCCTCAATCATTGCCTGTTTTGAATAAAGAACACTTCTTAAAACTAAACCAGTAACTCCCAAAAGAAACAGAACTATCATCATATAAAGAAGCATATAACCTTTTCTCATTTTTCTTCTCCAATTATGACTAAATTATTAATAGCTTTACCTTTTTCAACAAAATACTTAATGTTTCTCTCTGCAGAATTAATCACGATCAATGCTTGTTTTTCCTTCTCTAAAACAAAAGACATATCCTCTTTTAATAATCTTCTTGAATTAAGTTCTGCACTAACTGAGTCAAACGTGATTGTTATCATTCGAAACAAAAAAGGCATAATAATCCCAGCTAAAACTAAAACAATCATGGTTTCTATAAGAGTAACGCCTTTTCTCATCTAGCTTTCCCTCTTATTTCTTCTTTGACTATTGTTCCCTCCAACAAGCTCACATAAAAGAATTCACCCTCTTTGCCTATCATAAACTGTTTGTTCTGAGTTACATATTCTCCTAGGCTCATATCTCCGTTATATGCATTAATAAACACCTCTTTGGTTAAAAAATAGTCATTCAATTGAGCATTGTTTTGATTTTTTTGAATTGCTCCTATAAAAGAAATCCAAGGAATAACTACTAAAGAAAGAATAAAAAGGACTATGATTACTTCCAACAGCAGAAAGCCTCTTTTGTTACGCATGAATAACAGCTGTCATTCTAAATAAAGGTAAGAGGAAGGACATGCTTATAAAGGCTACAAAAACACCAATAATCACCAAGGAAATTGGTCCAATTAAACTGATTAATCGGTGGACTAACACATCTATTTCTTGGTCTAAATGGTCTGAAACTTTAACGCATACATCCCCTAAAGCAGACGATTCTTCGCCAGTCGTTAGCATCTGCACAACCATATTTGTAAAGAACTTAGATTCATCTAAGGCTTTGGATACTTTCATCCCATCAAGAACTTTTTCATACACCAGCTCTAGCTTTTCACGAAAGAAAATATTAGTAACAGAATCAATACTTAACCTCAAAGACTTAATAACTGTTATCCCCGATTGCTGCAAAGTGCCAAAATCAGACAGAAAGAGCAACATAGATAAATAGTAATAAACATTTCCAAAAACAGGCAACATATACTGTGCTTTAGCAAAATACATTTTAAGGTCTTTCCGTAATATAAAATAAGACACAAATAAAAGGCCAAACACAACAACAACAAACCTTAACCAATTGTCAGCAAAAAACTGATGTGTAAAAAAAAGTATCCTCGTAGGTAATGGCAATATTACACCAGCTTGAGAATAAACTTCTTGAAAATTAGGAATAATCTGAATATTTACCCATAATAAAATACCAATACTAAGCAATGTAAGTAAAACTGGATAACTAAAAGCATTTAACAACTTTCTCTTTAATTCTATCTTCCGTTGCAAATACTCGATTGCCTTATTCAGCGCATGGTCTAAAGTTCCTTTATGCTCACCAACCTTTATAATGTTGGTTATAAACACCCCTGTCTTTATTTTGGTATGCAGAATATGAGAAAAACTATCTCCCTCTCTTAACTGCAGCACAATTTCTTTGATTATTTTTTTTATTTTTGTATCTTCTGCGTCGTTATATATAATTGTGATGCTTGGGTAAAGGGAGATTCCACTGTTCAACAAATATTGAAGCTGTCTGAAAAACCACATAATCTCCAGATCACTTAACAACTCTAGCCACCTCTTCAATTGTTGTTACCTGTTGTCTGACTTTATTAAGACCGTCGTCTTTTAAAAACTCGGTACCAATAGAGTCTTGATATTTTCTTATATCAAGCTCCGAAAATTTAGATTGGTTAATCATCTGCTTCAAAACATCGTCCATAGTTAAAAGTTCAAACAACCCAGTTCTGCCTTTATAGCCTGTATTCCTACAACTACTACAACCTTTTCCTTTGAGAAAAACATCATCAGCACTCAAATTACCCCAATTAAGAAGCTCCTGTTCTGAGGTATACATGTCTCGACATTTTGAACAGGTTTTTCTAACAAGTCGTTGAGACAAAACCCCTAACAATACAGAAGAAATCAAATAAGGCTCGACTCCCATATCTATAAGTCTAGCGACAGATGATGCTGTATCATTCGTATGCAACGTAGATAAAACAAGGTGGCCTGTTAATGCTGCCTGAAACGCTATCTCTGCTGTTTCTTTGTCTCGAATTTCTCCTATTAAAATTATATCTGGGTCTTGCCTTAAAACAGAACGTAGACCTCTAGCAAAAGTAAGACCACATTTTGGATTAATCTCACTCTGGTTAATCAAATCTATATGGTATTCAACTGGGTCTTCTATTGTTACTATATTTTTATCATTACTCTTTATCTCGTTTAGAACTGAATATAAAGTAGTTGTTTTCCCGCTACCAGTTGGGCCACTTACTAAAAATATTCCATAATTATTTTGAATGATGGACCTAAGCTTTATATAGAGCTCATAATCCATCCCTAACCTCTCTAGATCAAAAACCATATTGTCCTGATCTAACAAACGTAAAACAAGCTTTTCTCCATATAACATTGGATAACTTGAAACACGTATATCTATTAACCTTTGTTCTGCTTGTATGCGAAAACTACCATCTAAAGGAAGCCTTTTTTCTACTATGTCCATTTTTGCTAATATCTTAATACTAGAAATAAGTGGCTGACTTAAATTAATAGGAAGCGACCATTTCTTATGAAGAACACCATCTAAACGGAATCTAACTTCCATCCCTGTTTCTTTTGACTCTAAATGAACATCCGAAGCATTATCTTTAATAGCAGTTGTAATTATTAAATGGGCTAACTTATTAACAGGTCCGAGTTCGTCTTTTTCTTTAAAAATAGCATTTTCTTCCAAAAAAGATAAATTAATATCTGAAGCACTGTAACTTTCAATAAGGTCTTTGATCGTAGTGTTTGCGCCAAACCATCTATTGATGACCTCTTCTAAATCAGAATATGTTGCTACTACTGGCTCTACTCTTAGCTTGGTATAAGCGGTTACTTCTTCGATTACTTCTTGGTTGAAAGGATCTAACATTGCTAAAGTGAGAGAATCTAAAACTTTAAACATGGGAAACACTAAATGTTTTCTGATAATTTTTTCAGGCAAAACATTAATAATCGAGCGATCTGTCTTTCTGTTTGCCAGCCCTATAAAAGGAATATCCATAAACTTAGCCATAAACATGGATAATTGTAGCTCGTCAATCTGTCCACTACTAACCAGAACATTAATTAACCCTTGGTTCTGGACAGCCATTTGCTGGTAAACATCTTGAAGTTGCTTAACAGTAATCAAGCCTGCATCAACTAATGCTTCGTCTAAAGATTTCATCTTCCCCCCCAGTCAATTAGTGAAAAGTGATTAGTGAAAAGTGAATAGAAATTTATAACTTTTCACTTTTCACTTTTTAAAAACTATTTACTGCACTGTCTGTGTTATCAAATATCTGAAAATACTTTATTATCCTTGTCATCATCAAGATTTCTTTAAAATCTTCATTAAGATTGGACAATCTTAAATCACCATTAGCTTTTTGAGTTGATTTAAGACCTTCAACCAATGCACCAAGACCTGAACTATCAATATAGTTACATTCACTAAGATCTATGACAATTTTTGCATTACCCTCGGCAATAGTCTGAGTAAATGTCTCGTTTAGCTGAATAGAATCATCAAACTCTACATCGCCATCTATCTTAAAGACAATCACTTCACCTTTTTTCTCTTTTATAAGCTGTTTCATAATCCCCTCTCCTTTTTAAATAATATACTTTGTAAAAGTTAGAATATTTCCCTTTTCATTAAACTTCACATCATCCATGCAAGCCATCATCGCCATTATACCTCTTCCTCGATTATTAATCTCTTGTTGATTCTCAAAAAACTTGAGTCTGCTCATATCAAAACCTTCGCCCTCATCAATAACAGAAAGCTCTATCTTCATGTCTGTCACTTTTCCTTTTAAGTAGACATACTTATCCTTATTCTTTTTATTACCATGCTCGAAAGCATTCATCAAGGCTTCGGATAAAGCTAATCTAATATGATTAAACAATCTTTTGTTTATTTCTAACTTTTGAAGCTTCTTCAAGAACTCCGAAATAACAGCCTTCACATCTTCCATAGAGCTTTTAATTTTATAATCAACTTTATATATTATCTTCTCTTCAACAGGGTCAAGTTTATCGAAATCAATAATAACTAAAGTAATATCATCTGCAAACTCCGTGGAACCTCCATATATTTCAGCTTCTCTTATAAGTATTTTCAATAATTTATCAACAGGTAGAGTGTGGTGTTCTTTAATAAGCTTGGCTAATCTTTCTTTAGAAAACAATTTCTTTTCTTCATTTCTAACTTCCGTAATACCATCAGTATACATAACCAATTTGTCGCCTTTACTAACAGCAACGTTCTTTTCAATATACCCACCTTCATCAAAAGTACCAAGATAGGTACCTTCACCGTCTAAAAACACTACCTCGTTGGTATCTTGTTTATATAAAATAGGAGGATTGTGTCCTGCCTTACAATATCTAATAATATTTTTTTCTATATCTAACACACCATAAAAGGCAGTAACATAGAAAATAGGCGACTTGCTTAAATAATGCTGTAAAGCAGAATTGGTATGATTCAAAACTTCCTCTGTTGATAGATACCTTTGGCCATATTCTGTAAAAATACTATTTGTCATTGTCATAAGAAGTGCCGCTGGTATGCCTTTACCAGAAACATCTCCGATAACAATACCTAATTTATTATCTGTTCTTTGGATAAAATTATAAAAGTCACCACCAACTGACCTACAAGGAATATTCTTGGCTGCTATCTTAACTGCTTCTGTTTTTGGAAGGTCAGCAGAAAGCATGCCTTGTTGAATATATCTGGCCATTTGCAATTCTTTAGCTGTTCTCGATTGTTCAATTCTTAACTGTTTATTTAGTTCTTCACTCTTTTTATATAAACGAGCATTTTCTAAAATAACAGCAGATTGATTGGCAATAGCAGTTAACAATCTAATATTTGTCTGTTTTGCTGAATCTTGCCCAATATCAATAACCAAAACGCCAATAGCTTTCTTGCTACTCAATAGTAGCGGAATAGCTACAAAATTCATCATTCCAATATCGGTAATTGAGGCATGGTTATACTCGTCAACATCATGAGCTCCCATTTGGATGATTCTGCCCTCAATCAAGGCTTTTCCCTCAACTGTCCTAGAAATATCCAGCTTTAAGGTAGAAAGGTCTACTCCGTCCAGCCTACTTGCTGCCTTTGCTACTAAATATCTATTATCTTCGTAAATATATAAAATCGATCTCGAAAAGTTCAATTCTTCAGTAAAAATAGAACAAATCCTGTCCATTATGCGCTCTAATTCAAACTCTGAAGTAAGTGTTTTTATTACATTATAAACTGTAGAAAGTTCGATTAAATGTTCTTCCGACTTTTGATAACGCTTAGAGTTGTTAAGTGCCAACACGATATTATTAGCTAAACTTGAAGCTATTCCTAAATCTCTTCTAGTAAAGCAAACCTGCGTAATTGGTCTCATCGCTCTCAATTCTCCAATGATATTTAAGTCATCATCAAACAAAGGAACGGAAAGCAGAGAATAAACACCTAAATCCTGCAAGAAAGGTTGAGGGAAAAAAACATTATCTTCATAGTTTTTAACCAAAATACCCTCTGCTACATCGTGTGACATCTGCAAACATTCCCTAAATTTTGGAGTTTCATCTATCCTTGCTAACTGAAATTCTGTAAACCCAAACTCTTTCTTGATATTAAAAACAGAGTCTACGTCATCTCTTAACAATACAATAATTTTAGGAGCTTTCAGAATAATAGAGGCGTTACGGACAATAATGTCAAAAGTCTTATTAAAATCGAACAAAGAACTAATAACTTTTCCAACTTCATATAAAGAAGTAATTTCTTTTTCTTTGGTGGTGGCTTCCTCATAACGCATAGCAAAATAAATCTTTTGTGAAAACTCGACGGCCATTTCTTCTAAAAAGAATAAATCATCAGTAGAAAAAGGTTTATTTATTTTTTTGCCAACACAGAGAATACCAATGCACTCATTTTCTATATAAAAAGGAACTGCAATTTCTGTTTGAATCTCTTCTAAAGAAGCAATTAAATTACTAAAAAGACTTAACTTGGCTTCTTTAGCATCACTTTTCTTTTTTAATTTATCATAGGCTAATTGCAAACTCTTAAGGACCAAGGGCTCTCTTTTGTTAAAAAAATACTGGATGAAAGCCTCGTTCTTAGAAAAAGACAAAAATCTCTTTTTAAACTTAATGGATTCCTTTAGTTCAAATTCTTCAGAATTAATATTATGTAAAAGGAACAAAACATTCTCTACCCCAATATTTCTAGAGACAGAGGTAATTAAATACAAGAGTATTTGTCTTATATCTATCTGCCCTTCATAATTACGTGATATTTCCTGAACCTTACGTGCCAACAGAAGTTCGTTCTTTTTCCTTATCATCTTTTAATTATACAAGAAATATCATAAATTGCTAATGGCTGAAAGTAGCCAGATAAGCATCCTTTAGTATCCTGAACAACTTTGATATAATACTAATATCTAATGGCTAAGAAAAAGAAAGATTTTAAATATATTAACCCAGTTGTTCCAGATCAATTTCGCAGAGAAATCCTAGGTATTATCATATTAGCTATTGCTGGTTTCCTCTTCTTCGGCAATCAATATGTTGCATCTACTGGTTTTGTAGGGAAATTTATCTTCGGGAATATACTCAATCTGTTTATCGGGGAAGGGAAAGTTTTCCTGCCTCTATTTGTTGCTGTAGCAGGAGTCTTATTGCTTTTTGGTAAAAGCATTACAAGGGAAAAGACCGTGGCCCCAGGCATCGCATATGCCTTTACAGTC
>Ga0265294_10003695_pt1 | contig 19402 bp, 14 predicted proteins | sample MunlanPumphouse3_FD_192504 | JGI IMG/M metagenome (GOLD analysis project Ga0265294, IMG submission 192504) | Groundwater microbial communities from a municipal landfill in Southern Ontario, Canada - Pumphouse #3 | ecosystem: Environmental > Aquatic > Deep subsurface > Groundwater | place...
TAAGGTATTTTTCGCATGGGATCGTAACTCAGCGGGAGAGTGCTACCTTGACATGGTAGAAGTCGTTGGTTCAAACCCAATCGATCCCAGAGGGCAACTGATTTGTATAAAACGAATTGGTTGCTTTTTTTTGGCTAAAAACTGAGCAAGCAACGGAAGCCGAATAGGACCTACTGGTATGCACATTTCCCCGATCCTGAAGATTCGAAGAAGGTAAACGCTAAAAATGTTGAATCACTCAGGAAAATGCTCAGGATCCATGATTGAACTCCGATTACACGCAAGCAGGAAACGAACATCATCACCCAACGTGCGGTCGATGCAGGTTTGATCAGCCAAAAACAATTGTGACAGTTGCTGTCTATCTTTCAATGAGAATGTATATAGAGTGTTTTAGGCGGACTGAAGAAATTACCGATGTTGGGAAATTGATGTCAACTTGTAAGTTGACATCAATTCTCTTTCCTATAATATGTTACAAAGATATTCGAACTGACAGCATATCAGGGAATCCTACACCGATTCTAAATGTATCATTGAATCGATATTCATACCCAATACCCACCATAGGGACGATGATTGCCATCGTAAGAAATTCCCAGTACAAAGCTCCTCCTTTCTGAGGAAGACCGTCACCAAAATAATGTCTCCACGTGTACCCAAGCGCCCAGTTGATGCCGGTTAGTTTTTCGGTGAATACCTTTCCATTTCGTATTACATTATGTTCCGTACCATAAATCGGAGTTGATACGCCAAGCCCAATGGAATGGGTGTTTGCTGCTACCAAATCCACACCTGTAGGTATCATGCTCGTTTGAGGAATATTCACATTGACAACGACACTCTGTGTCTGTTGATTCGCAGGAACTTCATCTGCAGCGATTACGCTGAAGCTGACAATCAATAAAATAGCTACTACAAAAACTTTCAGCCGATGTGATCTCATATTACATCCTCCTAATTGAGATTCTTATTAACCTTTAACTGACTTCGAAGTTTTATCTACAATGACTTTATTATCTAAATATCAGAATGACTTTGGTCTATTGAATTGTCAATATATAAAACCCATTAATAGAAAAATCATGAGATCTATTTTTTTAGTTATTCAAATGCTAGATGTTCCGAGAATCTTTTATCTTGTTGGTGTAGGGTGGGAATACCCACACACAAAAGGCTGCGGACAAAATCTCGGACTAAATCTGTTTCCCGACTTCCGCAGTCACCACTAAGGGAAAATACCTGAAACTATTTGTTTTACAGGCAGATGTTGAGATGGTAATCCCACATATTAATGTTATCGTGTAAACTTATTCAGGATTTTTTTTGTAGCGGCATACAAATTGCAGAGTTCAGCCTGGGGAAGCATCTTCCGGGAAGACCGATTCATATCGTTTTGAAGATCGAGCCGATTTCTTGTGTTTAACCGAACGTCTGCCAGATTGAGTGATTTATCACTTGAGAGCCACCTGGTAAGTAATTTACAGTGGTTGAGCCACCTCGAACTCAAACTTCGTAGGAATATCTTACCCTCTTCCCAAAGTACCGGAGATTATCGAAAGTGAATCCTCGATATTTGAAAACCTAGAAGCGAGACGAACAGCTCCACGATATCTTTACCTGAGTGACGGTAACACCTCCAGCATCTTCAGCATACCATTACATTGCACAATACCCCATACGGATTCAATCATAAGCAGGAGCGTCAACAATTCGTATGGGAAACACTCCGATGAACATACGCTTAGCAGGTCCAGTGGTGTTTTAAAGTAAAAGAAACCTGTCAGACGAAATAAACCACACTTATCAGTTCCCTGAGCTTCTAAAAACAGCATCTAAAATCTTTGACATGGTATGTTAAAGTGGCTCTCAAGCGATACATCACACACCTGTCTGGTGGCTTCAAACGATAACATACTCAGTTGTCTCATGGGAGAATAATTCTTGAGCGATTGTGTCAGTATTCATACGGGATATATAAGATTCCAAAATATTGGAAACTCATATCCAAAAGTTTCTAAATAAATGAAAACTATTTGACTTGTGCTCTATTTATGGGTATCATGCAAGTATGAATGATATGCTACGTCTTATTATCGCTCAGCAACAGAAGAATCTGAGAAGTCAATTTCCCATTATTTACAGGGATACAAAGATACTTCCGGTGCCACGGAAGGCGACGGTGATCATAGGAATCAGGCGCAGCGGGAAATCTACCTGGCAGCATGAAAAGATGGAGTCTCTTCTTGATGAAGGAGTTGATGCAGAGAACATCTGTTATATTGACTTCTCTGATGATCGCCTTGATTTCCTTAGGCTTGACGGATCGGATCCTGCAGTGATTACGGATACCTTCTATGGGATGTATCCCCAGAAACACAAAGAACGGGTCTATTTCTTCTTCGACGAATTGCAGTACGTGAACCGGTGGGCACAGTTCGTCAACAGGATACAGACGACACAGTTCTGCGAGGTGTATATTACCGGTTCTTCAGCCAAACTTCTTTCAAAGGAGATCGCAACAGAGCTGGGGGGAAGGACGTTTGCTTGGGAGATGTTTCCGTTTTCATTCAAAGAATTCCTGCGGGCGAATGGGAAACCTCAAGCAATCACGGATATCGCGAGTAGGGATGCCGTCATTGGTGCCTTTGATTCTTACGTTGAACTGGGAGGCATGCCCGAGCGGTTGGTTCTTCCGAAGAGTTCTATGGCACCGATCTATTTTCAAAACCTGGTGAACGATGTGATTAGCCGTGATGTCCTGCTCAGATACAATATTCAACATCCTGTCCAACTGAAAAGGCTCGTACATCTCTTGATGAACAGTTATTCCCGACTCATCACGGTTAACAAGCTGAAACAACGGCTTGCGGGGGAGCGGAACAGACTTTCACCTGAACTCATCAGCGACTATATCGAAAAGCTTATGGACTGTTACTTGATCTTTACTGTTCCCATACGTTCGTACAACACGGCGGTCCGATCTGTCAATCCAAAGAAAGTGTACTGTGTCGATCATGCATTGGTCCAAGCCTTTTCACGTTCCACTTCGGAGAACAACGGGTTTGTATTGGAGAACATGATATTCATGGCACTCAGACGTGTCACACAGCAAATCTTCTACTACAAGACGAACCAAGGTGATGAGATCGATTTTGCGGTTGGTCCCGACTCTGATATCCAACTCATACAGGTTAGCTGGAGCCTGGGCAAGGATGAGCGGACAAGGAAGCGGGAGTTTTCACCGCTTCTTGATGGGATGGAAGAGTTGGGGCTTCAAGAGTCATGGATCGTTACCGCGTATGAGGAAGAAAAGTATACAGACGAGAATACAGGAAGGGTTATCCATATCGTTCCCGCCTATTCGTGGTTGGTACAAAGATAGGTATTTTTCAACTGGCAGGCATTTTCACCAGTACCTTGTGGTACAAATGATAGATGCAGTTTTGGCTGTAGTCTAGCTGGGACGCAATCGGGTCCCAAGAAAGGTAGGTGAGGTAGCATCGCCAGCGTTTCGAATTTCATCCTAATGAATACACAACACGACTTTTACGGGAAGTCGAACAATCCTAACATCAACATAAGCTCACATTGCTTATTGATCATTCTATAAAGAAAACCCATTAACCGTATTGCATGTAATAAAGGCATTTTTATTTTTTAGCACCAAATACAAAAGTGACGCAAATAACAGTCAAAATCCACTTGACCTTTTTAAGGGGTCATATTTTTACTGTTATCATGCTGAAAATCAGCATCATAAAAGATCAAGTAGAAGGGTAAGTACGCCTCCCGCAAGTCATTCGGTCACGCGCAGCTCTGTCTCAGCTGCGATAATATGGTTGATACTATCCACGCTAACAGTGATTGCCACCCTATTGGGATTGTAGATATCGATTGGTAGGTGCTGGATGGTCTCCAGGTATACACTTCCATTGATGGCGAATATGTTGGGTGACTCTATCAGCACCGGGTAATGGACCACCAGGTTGACGACCCCAGCAGCGGGTTGGGAAGAGTTCTTGCGTAACTGCCCGGTGAAATTGTAGGAAGTGACCAGCTTCACTATCTCGGTCATATCCTCGCGGTACAGCGTAGCCTCATAGGTGCGCCACTCCAAATCTCCCTCGGAATATGTGAGCATGATTCGCTTGGCTTCCGGATAGACCGTAGCCGACTTGACCCGAACTATCGTGTCAGGCTTGTTGCCTTCGCTGGCGACCACCTGCTTGTAGAGCTCTTCGGCCTGTACGTAATAGATACGATCATCCTCCATCACACACCCGGCCAGCATGAGCACGAGTGCAACCATGGCCGGTAGCAATGCGATTCTTCTCATCGAAGCCCCCTTTACTAGTAGGTTCGCTAACGTAAGTTTTCGGCAGGCTCTATTTTATTCTTATGCCAGATCTACTATGTGTTAAAGTAAAAACAAAGCCTAGAAACAAATGTGAACAAATAATTAAAGCCGCCCTTCATCATACCTCAAAACATTGTTATCAACAATCAAAAGCTCTTTTAAACTCCTTCACATAGATTATTATTGCGGAGAAAATGTATAATGATGATTCGTAAGTGGAATTGGGATCAGCACGAATAACTCGAACAGCCCTTTCAAGTCAATCAACCATTCACTCAAGGCGCTCTCACAAAAGCCAACGTCTTGTGGTACAAGTGGTAGATGTAGTCCTGACTGTAGTTTAGTTGAGACGCGATATGGTCCATTGGTATTCCCAACACAATCCAAGTGTAGTGGGATCAAGGGACCATCAATAGGTAAGGATTTTTATTATTAAAATGTTGAACTCTTACCTAGGGGAAAAGGCTAAACTAAAATATTTTATAGAGTTGTTCTTTCCCGCCAATCTGCATTCGGTAATCCAGAAATCAGTTTAGTCACATTTGCCGCATCCATGACCACCTTCGTAGGATCAGCACTATCTGGAATGAAGGCTATAGGCTCACCACTACTATCAGACAAGCTCTCCGATGCAAAGTCTTTCAATAAGAAGCCATCAGAAGCTTCGTTGGGCTCTACCATCAAGTAGATATCTGTTGTTTGCGAGGTTCCGTTGAAATTCCGATACCCCACCAAAGGATTTCCTACTGCACCATCTGTTGCAAACAAGTCATCTTTCGCAGCGATTATTGCGGATCTTCTGGCGGTAAAAATATCAGTCAACGGAACACCAAACTCATTCACCAGTGATCCTGAGCTATCTCTGTTGATTTCGATTCCAGTAATCGGGAAATCGTCGTTCGCCAGAAATTCAAATGAGGTAGCCGCGAACCCGACGATCCAATCGCTGGTCTCACCAGGACCGCTATACAGCTCCCCTGCCTCAATCAACTGGACTTCCAAATATTCCGGGCTCTGCTTCAAATATGCAAGGGTTTTGAAACTGGCGATGAATGAATTGTCGGATCCGATCCGGGTGAACGGAATCTCGTGGATTACATACAGATGCCCGTCTGAGCCCCAGCCAATTGTGTCGGCGGGGTCAGAAATCAATAGTTCGGAGTAGTAGCTGAATCTGGAATCGTCGATATCATAGAGAATCTCGATTAACCCAGTCTCGATTTCTGTTCCATTCTCATCGTCCTCCAGAATGCTCCCGGACATCTTGATGTAGCCTTCCTCCGTCAACGACGTTTCCAGCGTCACGGAATTATCGAACAGATGGACTTCCAAAGAATCCCCAACGACGAATGAATCGGAGGTCTCCTCGAATCTGGCGATCGGCGGTACAAAAATTGTATAGTAAAAATCAATCACACTCATTTCGGAAGGGATAAGGGAGCGGGTCATCGGAACGATGATACTAGGTGAAGAGAACACCGGAATTCTATCGATACTTATCGGACCATCATCCACCTCATTGCTTGTCAAACCATCATCCAACTCATTCGGACATGAAATGAAGAGGAAAGAAGCGGCAATGATTGCTACCAACATTATGACAATACTGATTGATCTGGCTTTCATACGGAGCACCCCTCTCGGAATTCTTTTGTCATGCTTTACTGACAATACACTATATTTTTTTAAACCTCGAATTATCATCCAAGTCAATAAATATATTTCAGTTAAAGATTTATATAATACATTTATAATGCATTTTAAAACCTTTACATTTCAATTATCTGTTCTGCACCGTCAGATCATGCCACACGACTGCTGCCGTCGACCTCGCATAAATATGTGTATCCAAAAATATTGCAGCTAGCAACTGTCGAACGCCAGACACAGAGATGCACCTACAAGAAGTTGGAATGGTGTAACAACAAAAAAACTGGGTAATAGTTCACTTGACCTTTTGCTTTTTACTCAAGTAAGAGGTGTCATATTTTTACTGTTCATACCTGATTGGATCTTCATTAAAAAAGGTCAAGTAAAAGGTCAAGTAAACCCTATATTTCTATATATTTCAGCATATTGATAGATACCAATATACACCTTACCATTTCATTATAGTGTAGTACTATATAGCTAAGTTTAGTAATAACTGGTTGGTTGAATTTACCTTAACATAGTAGGAGTAGTTGGTTCAAACCCAATCGATCCCAGAGGGCAACTGATTTGTATAAAACGAATTGGTTGCCCTTTTTTTATCTGGATAGAGTGAGGGACTTACAGTACCTCAATTAACCATCATGATTCTGGAAAGAAGACGGAGCTGATGGAGGACCCTGTATAGTTTTGTTTATACAATAATCGTATCATCCAATAATTCTGCTTCTTAAGTACTGAGCCAATGCTTTATCAGTGCAATAGATATAGCAACCTTTCATACCTCGGCTCATCAGGGTTCTATAGGTATTACGGATAATGATGTCTATATCTTTCTCTGCCTGGATATCACCTTTTTTCGCTTTTCCAATTAGCCCATGTAGAGATTTGTCAGACTTTGCACGCTTGGTGAAATCAGTGGTGACTTCTCCGTTTTCATAACGCAGGTCATCGCCGATAATCACACCGACATAGCTGAATTCCAAACCTTGGGTGGTATGAATACATCCTACCTGTCGGATGGAACTTTTGGATATGGCAAAGGTCTGGTCACTGCTGAGGTTCCATCGCATTGAAAAATCACCGATGATAATATCATCATCTGTGTTCGATCGATGTTTTGAAATCCATTCCCAGCAGTATCCGGCAACTAAGCGAGCTTTATTATCAATGTTATTTTTCTCTTCTATAAGCATTTTTAATTCAACAGGATCATCAAGAACACGGAAATCGTAATCAGAATCCTCTAATGTCAGGTTGGCAGTTTCTCTCTGAATCCCCAGAACACCATCCAGCCATGAGAGGTATCCGTCAGAGCCGTTGCAACGGAATTGGGAAACGAGTTCTCCCTCTTGGACCTCTGCACCATATTGGTCAGCCCAATAGAGGATTTTCTCCCTATCTCCGTAATCCTTAGCGGTTACGCGCTGGTCTTCATCGATGAAAAAGACACTGCATACGGTAGCATTAATAATTTCTTTGATTTGGTCGTCACCCGTTATTCTTGGGCCGAGTTGGGATCTTCTATTTAAACGATGGGCCTCATCGACTATCAGTGTTCCAAAATCATTGGATTCAGAATCAATGAAAGCAGAAGAGCTCTTAAACAAGGCGGATATGTTTTTCTTTTTGAAGTCACCTTCTTTCAGTCGTTGTTCGAATACATTACGAGGGGCGCTGTTCTTCGTTACATAGGCACAGACTTGGCCTTCATTGCTTAATTTAACCAATACATTTATCGCTACTACGGTTTTCCCAGTACCCGGGCCCCCTTTAACCAGAAACACACGTTTTTTACCATCAGAGAAGGACATGCGAGAAAAAGAAAGTATCTGTTCATAGACTATCTTTTGTTCATCGATAAGCACAAATTCCCGTTTACCTTTCAGCATTGCATCCAAAGAGTCCTGCAAGCTCTTCGATGGCCTTATTTTCCCGTTCTCTATATGGTAGAGCGTTTGTTTGGAATCTCCCTTACGGATGTATTTCTTGATGAAGGAACAAAGGCGGTCTGCGTCAGAGCGGCAGAACAAGGGCGATTCCTCAAGAACCTCTTTGAAATATGGCATGAGCAACGGATCGTCTTTATCTTTTTTGTAGTAGTTGTGTAGGTATGCACAGCTTTGCAGGACAATCGGGATTTCTTCGATACTGGAGTTATAATCGGAAATAAAACTACGATAAGACCATGCTTGATAGGATGGATGCACTGCTTTGTGCTTTCCTCCGCCAAGATAGGTCCTCACATGTTTTATTTCAGTCTCCGGATCGACCAACAATAATTGATCGACAGAGATGAGAGGAAACACCTCACTCCATTGTTTCAATTCGATAATAACTGCACTATGACGATTCTTCCCATCAAAACCGCTGAGAATGAAATCGACGCGTTTTGAAGTATTGGGAATAGCAAATTCGATCGCTACTCCCGCGTCATGGGGAATTTCAGGATCGAGTAGAATGTTCTGCATATGGGTAAGTGAATTAATCCATGATTGTCTTTCACTACTGCCCACTCGTTTGTGCAACTTTGAAGCCATTAAATCTTCTATCTTGCGATCGATAGTATTTGTATGGACATCATGGATAAATTGTTGCTTATCTCCAGTATATACGAGCATCAAGACCCCTTATTCGGTATCTGAGAATTCAGTGTATTTTTTTGCATTCCCATATGCTTTGCTTACAGCATATCTTTCACTATTCTTCTTGAGTTTGTTTTTGATGATTGAAGGGATGTCAGCATTGATAGCGTCTGCAAATAGCACGCTGTATATCAGGATATCGGCAAGCTCATCTTCCATCTGAACCTGCTTGTTCTTCATCTTTACATCACAGCCTGACCATTGGAAACATTCGAGAAGCTCAGCTGCTTCTAAGCTCAATGATATTGCTAAGTCCTTGGGGGTATGGAATTGTTTCCAGTCTCTTGCATCACGAAAAGCAAGAATATCATAAACGGGAAGGGTGCATTCTGATACCATCGGATTTACTCCTTCTGTAAGATACTGGTGATTGACACCGAATAATGTGCAGATCTGCCTAATCAGGAGATCTGAAGGACATTCAATACTTATTAGGAAATTCTCCTCCGAAAGACCGAGTTTCCCAGCTATTTCCGAAGTCGATAATTGTAACTGCTTTTGAATATTAAGAATACGATTATGGATTGTACTCATACGGTTTTCTCTCTTTCAAGGTATACTATATCACTTCCATTTTTGAACATAAAGGTATGTTTTCAAATCATATGTAAGACATTATTTGTTATTGATAGAACTGAGAAACCGAACGTGTAGAATAATCGTTTATGATTTGCATTTCCATTTTCAAGTGAGATAACGAACAACTCATCATAAATGTCTTCAAAGTGACTGGGCTCGCCAATGATCGGTTTTAAAGATTCTCTTTCGATTAATTGTCTCGGTAGGTTTTCCCCATTCTATGAGAGATAACCATACAGAAGAAAGACGATATTGTTTGGCATCTCAACAGTATGAAATATTCATAGGAGAAATAATTATACTGTTTTAAGAGTTGTAGAAGAATATAAATACTTTTGCCATATGATATTGAAAATATTAAGCTATGTGGCTGAAAAAAATATTATTAAAAAATTTAAAAAAATTTTGATTTTGTATTGACAAAGGTAGCGAATGGTAATAAATAGAACGGTGTTCAATAATTTAACAATGTTCTGTAAGAGGATTTTATGACCATAGGCAACATAAATGAGAGAAATAATCTGATACTCGATAAACAATGGATCTCTACCAGTGGCTCGCGTGCCGGAACAAAGTTGTTTGAGGAAGTCTCGAGACTCAGATGTATCAATAAGATCGGTGACATTACTCCAGTCATGACACAATATTCTTGCGACAGGCAGCATGCATCAAAATATAGGGAGCCCCTGGGATCAATCTGTTCCACTAAACAGGTGGCAGAAACCTTTACCTTAATTATTGCGATGGAAGTATAGAAAAATGTTTTAGTCCGTAATCAAATACATAAAAATAAATACCTTAAGTATAAACAATAAAAAAATAATCGTCACCACAACAGCCTAATGATACTTCAAGGACAATCAGAGTACTGAATTAAGCGTAGCCTCTTTTTGGATAAACCAAACCACAGGAATTAAACGCAATCATTTTTTCATCTCGTCTGGGTGACAGACAGATGTTCAATGGAAAAGGAGAAAATACATTGTATACGTTAGAATTTGATCATATACGGTTTTGTGAACGAATAGTAGATGGATCCCAATTGGCCTCTTTCAGCGTTATTGAAGGAATCGATTACGATTATCTTAGGTATAAGATACTGAAATCACGCCAAAAGCCATCCCTGTTGCACCGTCTCCGCACACGAATGAAAGACTATTTCATACAATTATATGTCACGACATTCAGACCAACTACTATCCAGAAGACGAATAATGGGGAGCATATCATGTAGGCGGCAACATTAGTAAATAGAAGAATTTGATTCGCTTCGGCTTCATACGAGTCATCAGGTCTTTCGGTGCTTTTGGTATGGCTCCTGTATCCGAAGATTAAACAGTGCGAATCGTGGAAAAGGTTTGAAGAACACCATTAAAAATACTTAATCAGTTTTTCAAAAAGAGTTAAACGATGAATATTCATCACAATTTTAAGTAAACATAGGAAATGATATGAAGATCGTAGGAAAAATTTTTATTTGTCTGGCTCTCATGATTTTGGTGCTCTCCGACATCGGAGCTGCAGTGACATGGGAACCGTACCTCGGATTAAGCAAAGGAAAAGCAAAAATCGAAGAGGAAAAAGTTTCATTTTATGAATTCTCCTTTGGAACAGATCTTGGCTCAAGGGGAGCAATTGAACTATTTATCATCGCCCAACCGATTTCTGAGAATTTTCTCAATTCATTTGGCACGCATGACTCAGAGACAGTAGGCACATCAGTATTTATGGCCGGAATAACAACTAGTCTCTCACTATTCAAAGATGCTTTCTTTAATCCGATGATACAAGCGGGTTTCGGGAAGATGGTGATCACCAGTTTTGAATCATCAGATAATCAACCAAGTTTCTATTGGTATTTTTATAGCAGCGTTGCGACAGGGTTTGAAGTTAACTTCGGAGATTCATTCAAGATATATCTTTTTTCTGGTTTCAGATTTGCTCTACATGATCAGGTGATGAATCTTGAAAAGAACGCACTCTCGTCGAAGTTCAGTACCATAGGTTTTACGGTACGATTAGACTAATTTCTAAGGCCAGTTATCATCCATAAATCTGGCCTATGTTCTTGGTATCTCAAAGGTATAAGAAAATACTAAATAATCGGATGGAACCGGAAATAAGTTTGGAGATCTATATGAAGTCGTTGAACGTTGAGAGGGAAGGGTTCATGAAAACAGGTGAAAGGATAAAAATCATCTTAATAATAGTATTTTGTGTATTACTTGATGTCTTTTTACATATGTTGACCGCCCCCTATGGTACTATCCCCGACAATCCTGCCTTAAGCGTTATATCACAAATGATCGGGGTAGAAGCCACAGCTTCCTTTTGGGCATTATTAGCTTTTTCAGTAGTCGCGTTTGTCTATTGGCGTATCAGGGACGATATCCCTGGGAAAAATGTGGGGAAGGGCATGCGTTATGGCACTGTGGTTGCATCGCTTTGGTTCTTGGGAATGCTCGAGGGAGTATCCCTGTTTGGCAATCCCATCATCAAAGAGGTTATTGTCGGTCTTAGTGATGCGATACCTGTCTTTCTCATGTGTTTGTTATTAAGTCTGGTGAGTACTGCAAAAGATTCGGTACATTATCAGGCAACATTATTCCCTCGTCAGACGTGTAAGGTAATATCTTTGTTCGCAGTACAATTTTTAGCAGGAAGATACATCGCATATTCCACAGGTGCGATTAAATCGGGAATTCATGATATGCCTTTAGAAACATTCGCATGGACTTTACTGGTGGGAATTGCAATCGGATCATCCTTCGTTTTATTGGGTAACTATCGACATGCGAAATCAATGATACATAGGGCAGGGAGATTTTCGTTTTTGATATTTGGCATGAATTGGGCTGTTTTTCTTGTTTTCATGCCCATATTATTTTCTGGTTATACCACTGACGTCTTCATCCGAATTGTATTAGATACCACCTTGGTGATGATCGCTTCATGTTGGACTAACAATAACGTTAAAAAATAATGTCGTAGGGAAAGCTTGCGTTGGTGAAGTTCGGCCTCTGTGAGAGGGGCACATACCATTATCAACAACGAGATCCTTCGACAGTCATGGTAAGATTTCAACATTTCTCTTGAAGCTGGAAATATGTGGGGAATCTCAGGATTTCAGTAGATTTTGACAATCCGATGAAGATCATAGCATACAGAACATTTGCGACTATTTTGTTATCTCAAGTGTTTCGAAGAAGCATTGGAATCAAAAGCATACCATAGGTTCACATGCATAATTTCAGTAATATGCCGATGGTAGGCGGAGGCTGTCTGTTAACTATATGATTGACTTGAAAATTGCGAGCCGTAATGAAATCAGATATGAAAAATGGTGATCTAATCATGGGGATGATGGTACCTGAAGTGGTTGAAAACTATCCAGGGTTTGGATCATCTAGTGAAGAGAACGACACGTTGGTTAAGTGGGGAGTATGAAGCTCTTGGCCAGAGGCCCCTGATAAGCAAAGCTCTTTGTGTTGGCTTCTTGACTCTTAACAAAAATATTTCTTGTGTGATGGTAATCTGAACTCTCAAATACTAATGAAAAGATATCAATTATTTTATATGTAACATATTATATATATTCAGAATAGTATTATTCCTTTATTTTTCACTCATGTTTAGCCATTCTGACTACCATTTCATCGGAAAAGTAATCGATTATTTTCTTCCTTTGTGCTTCTTCTAGGTTAGACTCAGCGATTAACTTTAGCGTCACCCCCATGGTTGCGGCCGCTATCGATTGAGCGGTTAATTCAACCATTTCCTCCTCCCATTCCTCTTGCGGGTGCATATCCATGATACATTTTTTTATCATATGGATCGCCTTTCTTTTTTCCGAAGCTCCTTTAAAAAGGAATGAAGTGTGTTTTGTCACATTTGGGGAACTATCTGAGTGAACAATCACAAACTCTTCAGGTATTTTTAGTGCTTCTTCAATATAAGTACGGGTCATGACACGTAGTCTTTCTTCTGGATCGTCCGTAATCATCTTTGACGAAGCGAGCGAGGTCGTCAATTTCAGATAACCACTTTGCAACAACTGCTCTAATATTTCTTCTTTGTTAGCGAAGTAATGATAGATTATTGATGGCGTATACTCAATTTTGTGGGCAATTTTCCTAATCGAGATACTCCCGAATCCTTCTTGATTAGAAATTTCTCTTGCAGCAGCCAGGATATCATCCTTCATTTTCTGGGCATCGCGTTCTCTTCTGGTAAGTGTCGACATGGTTGCTCCTGATTGAACGGTGTTAATATATTAAACACTGTTTTTGTATTATTTTCAATATTAAGCTAAACGCTTGTGCTGTTCTTTGGGCCTATGCGTAGTATTGATAATTTCACACCCGGCATCGATTATGTATCTCATCTCTGGTACAGTGTCTCACTTCATACTCGTGATGGTTGATAATCATATTGGAATGCCGACCGGACACGCTTAGCCCAAAATTAATGATGTTCACGTAGTACTGTCTACAGAAACTAGAAAAAACAAGTCACAGCCATTCGGTTATGTGTTGTTGATCTTGGCTTCTCGAGGTATTATTTATTACGGATTAAAAACTCTATCCTTTCGAAAACCGATCGAGAAGAAGGCTTGGTATGAAAAGTGTGCCCGTTGTTTTAGCTCTTCTCTTAATGGTCGTGACAAGCCCGTTATTCTTTTTAGTTACCTCCTGTTCTGATGAATTAGTGATACATGACATCTGGTTCGATAGCCAGGGAGGAAGCGATGTCGCTACTGTTATAGTTGTTGATGGTCAGATAATGAACGAGCCCGCACATCCGATGAGAAACGGGTATTTGTTTGGTGGCTGGTACGAAGAAAGTGATTGTGTGAACGAATGGGATTTTGCTACTGATGCGGTAGAGTCGGACATGACCCTGTATGCGAAATGGATAGCTGAAGATTATCTAGTCACACTGGACAAGCAAGGTGGAAGCGGTGGCTCTGATTCGATTATTGCAACGTATGATTCTAAGATGCCATCGGCAACAGCCCCGATAAAAACCGGATACGTGTTCAATGGGTATTATGACCAGAACGATGGTGGTGGAATCCAATATTATCCTTCTACAATGGAAAGTTCCAAAGACTGGGACAAGATAAGTGATACGACCTTGTATGCGAAATGGACAGCGGGCAACTATATAGTTACCTATGATGCGAATGGAGCCAGAGGTGGGGCAGTCCCCACCGAACAAACCAAGACCTACGATGTCGATTTGACAATATGGGGAAATACAGGGGCACTTATTAGGGAAGGATATACTTTTGATGGATGGAACACTCTATCAAACGGGTCAGGAATCGATTACGCAACCGGAAGCCCCTATACTGCAAATACGACTGCCACGCTATACGCGAAGTGGATTCCTGTCAACTATGTGATCATGTATGAGCTGGGCAGCGGGACCAACAGTGCAAGCAATCCCGACACATACACGGTCGAGGATGAGAGTATCACATTCGCAGCACCGACGAGGACAGGCTATGCATTCGGCGGGTGGTTCGCCAGTGGCGACTTCTCGGGAAGCGCGGTGACCTCCACCCCGCGGGGCTCAACTGGGAACAAAACGCTGTACGCTAAGTGGACAGCGAACAGCTACGCCATCACCTACAACCTGAACGGAGGTACGAACGACTCGAGCAATCCCGACACATACACGATCGAGAGCAGTACGATCACGATACAGAATCCCACGAGGGCAGGCTATGCATTTGGCGGGTGGTTCGCCAGTGACGACTTCTCGGGAAGCGCGGTGACCTCCATCCCGCGGGGCTCAACTGGGAACAAAACGCTGTACGCTAAGTGGATAGCGAACAGCTACGCCATCACCTATAACCTGAACGGAGGTACGAACGACGCGAGCAATCCATACAGCTACACTATCGAGGATGGGAGTATCACATTCGCAGCACCGACGAGGTTGGGCTACGAGTTTGGCGGGTGGTTCTCAAACAACGATTTCTCCGGATATCCCATCACCCAGATAGATACCGGATCTACGGAAGAAAGGATTCTGTTTGCGAAATGGACTGCGGTTACGTACTCGATTACCTATGTACTGAACAACGGGACGAACGATGCGGGCAATCCCTCCAGCTACACGATCGAGAACAGTACGATCACGATGCTGGTTCCCGAGAGGATTGGCTATCCGTTTGAAGGATGGTTTGAAAACAGCGATTTCTCTGGAAGTCCCATCGTCCAGATTGCTACCGGATCCACCGGGGATAAGACACTCTACGCTAAGTGGAAGGCCTACCAAATCGGGGATATCGGTCCTTCGGGGGGCTACATCTTCTATGCCAAGGGAGTTTATGACGACGGATGGCAGTATCTGGAAGCAGCACCATACGGGTGGTATAAAGGAGCGACTGATTCAGATGGGGTTTATAGTGGTGAGACTGACCCCTGTTTCCAGTGGGGTGCGTATGGCTATGAAGTGGATCCTTCCGCTTCAGCCGACGCGTTGGGGACCGGAAAAACCAACACCACGAATATTGTAAGCTATCATGACGCATTGGGGGATTATTATTCCGATCCGACAAAGTATCACACAAACAATGACGGGACTGTAGCTGCGAAAGTGTGCGCCGAATATTCGTTGGAACAGGGTGGGATGACGTATGACGACTGGTTCCTGCCATCGAAAGCTGAATTGTATCGGATGTACCAGAATCTGCATCTACGAGGGCTTGGTGATTTTTATGATTCGTGGGCTTATTGGAGTTCTACGGAATACAGTGACAAAAATAAAGCATATTGCCAAGCCTTCAATAGTTTTTTTCAAGGCAGTTCCGAACGCTATAACGATTTCCTGGTAAGACCTGCGAGGGCTTTCTGATGAACTGTTGATCAATCTGTCAATGCAATTATTAGAGATTTCAGGCAGCATTGGGTTCCGGCGTGAAAAGGGCTTGCAACATTGTGTGAGTTTTTTATCGTTTTGTATGTCGCGGCAAGATACTGATGATGCTTTCGTATATGAACGTACCGTCGTGGGGATCCCACTTCGCTTGGGAATCCAAACCTATGCCTTCCCAAAACCAAAACTTTCCTCCATCCGGTCGTAGTTCCGAATAATCATCACGGCAAGCCCCGCCAAAGATCTTTTTAGGTATGACAGGCATGTCATCACTCTTGGGTGAAAGTCTGAAAGGCCGTAGTAATCATCTCGAGTGCAATCAGAACTTCCGCTAGCCGGAAAGCACGGAGAAAACACATCCGCGATAAGCGTGGAGCAGCTTGTCGTGCTCTTGAACGACAACGAGGTCAGGCTACATTTTCATATTATTCAGCCTAAGCTCGGAACATCATCCATAATGCTTTATGAATTCAATCGCCTTGGATGGTTCTAGCGGCTTGCTGATAAGATACCCTTGGATATGATCGCAACCATGCTTTTCAAGGTATGCACGTTGCGTTTCATGTTCCACACCTTCGGCTATAACTTCGTGTCCGAGTTTGTGAGCCATTGAGATGATATCGGCGGTAATCGTTTCTTCCTCTTTCAGTGAGAGCAGTTTGTCGATGAAGAATTTATCAATTTTCAGGTAATTCACATTGAGCTCGCGTTCTCTTGAGAGGGATGAGTACCCGGTTCCGAAATCATCGAGTGCGATCCGGATACCCAATTCTTTTAAATCACTTAGAATTTTGTTCACATCTTGGAATTCTGAAGCGAATGTCGATTCGGTAATTTCCAATACGATATCATGCGGTTTCACTTTTGCTTCATGTATTTCAAACAGCAGGGTATGGATGAAATCTTTGGATAGAAGTTGAATTATAGATATGTTGATCGAGATATATGGTTTTTCATCTGTGATAGATTGCATCTGATGTAAAAATTGCAGTGATTGTTTGATAATATTCTTGCCGAGCGGGATGATCAGTTTTGTCTTCTCCGCCAACGGGATGAATTCTAGCGGTGGAATCAATCCCATCGAATCGATGTTCAGTCTCGACAGTGATTCAAATCCACATATCTTATTTGTTTTCAGGTCTATGATCGGTTGGAAATGCAAGAACAGCCTTTCGGCGTCAATACCACCGGCGATTTGTGAAAGATTTTGTATAAGTCGATCGTCTCGTTCGATAGTTGTTTCTAATTCCTTATCGAAAAAGTAATACTCAATATCTTTTTCAAAATCGATAATTGCCCGTTCAGAAGCAATCAAGAGGTTTTTCAATAGCAATTCGATATTCCGTTTATTGTCTTTGTTGATCTCAATGATTCCGATTCCCCAACCAATCCTTTCAAAGGTAAGCAAAGATTCCAGTATATGATAAATCTCTTTGCCAAATGAAACCAATTCTGATTTGTCACGATACCCTTTGACATAATAGACGAATCGATATTCATGAGTGCTGAATAATTGGTACGTATCCGAACAGAGCATTTTTAATGCTTTGGATATTCCTTTAATCAAATCGATTCCGTAATGATATCCGTATCGGGTGCTCAAGGTATGAACGGTACCCAAATTGACTGATATGATAGCTCGCTTGATCGTACTTTTAATCGTCAGATCTTGTTTCAATATTTTCTCGAAGTATCTGCGGTTATACAAACCTGTCCATTGATCATGCTCATTATGATAGAGGAGTTCAGATTCAACAATTTTTCGATCGGAAATATCAAGAATGATTCCTTCAAGGGCTTCTACTTTTCCTTCCTTATCGTAAACAGCACGGCCCATCTCCCATACCCATTTACGTTGTCCCTGGGCGGTGATGATTTCGTATTCAAATCTGAACGGTTGCTTCAATTCGATTACGCGTTTCCATTCTTCCCAAATAAATTCTCTGTATTCTGGGGCTGTTATATCATCATACGAGATTGTTTTGTCGTTTAAGAGTTCTTCCGGATCATATCCGGTAAGAGCAAGGCACCCATCGGAGATGAACTCCATCGTGTATTTGCGGTTATAGAGACACCGATATGCCATGCCGGGCAAATTTGCAAGCAACATCGCTTTGCTTCGTTCGCTTTCGATAAGCGATGCTTCGATCTTCTTTCTCTCGGTTATGTCCTGAACCAGTGCGATGTGCTTATATTCCTTTTCATCGATTATATCGATCTTGGAAGCGGTAAGATGTACCCACACTATCGAGCCATCAGGTTTAATATATCGTTTTTCCCTCGAATAGGAATCAATCTCCCCCGATTTCAGTTTGCGATATGTCTCAAACTCATTTCCAACATCATCAGGGTGGGTGATGTTGGTCCATCCCAGTTGTTTGAGCTCTTCTTTCGTTCTGCCCGTGATTTGCTCATACATCGGATTCACATCGAATAAATCATTTTTATCATCAATTGAAGTAATCCCATACGAAATTGCGATTCCTACGGGGGCTTGCATGAAAATTGCATCGAGCATCAACCTGTCTCGTTTCACTTTTTCATCCATATTGTTATGATGCATGAGATGTTGATGAAGCTTGATCCGAGCCAGAAATGATTCTTTATGGAGGGGCTTTCGAATATAGTCAATCGCTCCCAATCGTAATCCCTCAATTTCAAATTCTGGATTATTGGCATCTGTGATCATGATAACACATATAGTGGCGTATTGTTTTTCTGACGTAAGAGCCTTGATGTTGTTTAGTCCTTCATTATCAGGCATGTTCATGTCGACTAGGACAATTGAGATATGTTTATTACGATCCAACAGGAGTAATGTTTCTCTGACAGTGTCTACCGGATGAACCACAACGTCACTTGCATATTCTCGTATCGTTGCTATTGTCGAAATTGAAGTACTAACAATGACCATCTCATCAGGCGACATGATTTCTCCCATACTCTATCCATGCTTTGGTACATGGACACGAACGCTTGCCAACATCATGGGGTAGAAAAAAAGGTTGTTACTTTCACTTGACTGCCTGAATTTGTCTTCTTCTCCCTCAATCTCAATTACTCTCTTGAATTACGGTAAATTCATGTAATTATCAAGATGAGTCACCCCAAATCCTATGACTAATTAGGGACAATATATAAATTAATTACACATATGTCAGCTTGTGTCCAGACTTGTTGGCAATATCTCATTGAATAAACCGTGAGAAGCCACATGCATCATGTGACTTCTTCCAAGTTCAATATGGTTTCAAATTGTGAACTCACGTATGCGTGATCT
>Ga0265294_10003696_pt1 | contig 19399 bp, 28 predicted proteins | sample MunlanPumphouse3_FD_192504 | JGI IMG/M metagenome (GOLD analysis project Ga0265294, IMG submission 192504) | Groundwater microbial communities from a municipal landfill in Southern Ontario, Canada - Pumphouse #3 | ecosystem: Environmental > Aquatic > Deep subsurface > Groundwater | place...
GAGATATCAACAAAACTGGCGATCCTCTCGACGGCTCTTTTGTCGACGAGAAAATGCTGATCCCTCGGAGCGCTCATCTTGATGTGAAGATGTGATACTTCTCGTCCGGATCCTCGATCTCGCGCAGGATCCTGCTGACGATCATCCGGCTCGGGTGCGGGAGCGACTTGATCCGCGCGGAAATATCGGCGAAACTCTCGAACGGCTTCTTCTCTCGCTGTTCGATGATCTCCCACATCAGTTTCTTCCCGATGCCGGGGAGCAGATGCAGCATGTGGAACTTCGGCGTGATAGAGATGGACTTGTTGAAGAAGTCGACGAATCGCGATTCGTTTTCGCTAACGATCTGCTCGATCACGAACGGCAGTTCGAGCTTCGCCGTCGCCGTCAGGTCCGTGTAGTTCATTCGCCGCTTGACGCGCTCGACCTTCTCCCGCTCCGCATCGCCGATGTAGACACGGTCATAGACCTGAATATCCGCACCCGCCTTCGGGACAAGTTCGAGCAACTTGAACTGGTCCACGCCGACGGCAAGGACAACAGGTTCACGCTTGTAGACAGGACGCTGGTCGCTCGCATATCCCATTGGAAGGATATCGATGACTACAGCATTCTCCTCTTTCCTTTCGGTCTTCATTGACGCCACACCCTTCAATCAGAAGTGGGTCATTACCAGATCGAGGATCTCATCCAGTTCTTCCGTCGTGAGGTTGAACCGTTCCTTGGCGTAAATCGCGCGAAGCTCGTCCCGGGTGCGTGGCATCAGGTTGGCAATGCGGTAGGCGATCTCCTCTTTCATCTTCTCGAGCTTCACCAGCTCGTCGACGAGGTCGCGCGCCTTCTCGGCGGGTGTCTTGGAAAGATGATTGGCATGCTCAATACTCTTACGGAGTTCGTAGGACATCTCTTCGCCGGACTCGAGCCGGGCTGCCTCCACAGAGAGGAGAGTCTCACGCAGTTCGGGGAGCAGCATCCGCTCTTCGCTCACGATTCGTTTAACCATCATGCCAATCACCACTGTTGAGGATTATACTTTCTGCGCTTTTAGATGTTGCGGTCTCGCAATCACCTGCTTTATCATATTGCCATCCCTGACCTCGAGCACCCACGCGCGTCCGCGCTGTCCGATGACCGTACCGGTCCTCCCGTGGAATCTCCGGTGGGGCATGCCCTTCTGGACACTCGGCTCGACCACAACGTGCACCCTCTGCCCGATCTCGAAATTCTGAATTACCGAGCTGACCGGGGGGATACCGCGTTTTCTGAGGTCTTTCTTGAACTTATACCGCGTCTTCTTGCGTGGTCCATTGTGATGTGCCATTACTTACTCACCATACTCGTTCGCTGTTTTGACCAGCACCACATCGAGGCTGACAACACTTGCGGTGCGCCCCAGGATCTGGGCAAGGCTGGGCTGGGTTCTGCTGCCGTCACCCGATACCAGTTCTTTGATGTAGAGGCCCGCTTCGCCGACGACTTCGACCCAGTATCCGTCGTCCTGCCTGCCTGTACACTCGATATCGAGGACCTGCCGTTCCCGAACTAAATCCGCCCGTCGGTGTGACACCCTTGTAGGGGTGCGCTGCCGTATCGTTACACCTTTCAACTGATCGAGGGCTGCCCTGAACTCATCTGGCGCTACAGGGCTGTCGGTCTCGACCAGGATCCTGTATTTTTTATGCGCCTTGTCGGACTTAAGGCTTTGCACCATCTTCCGATCAGCCCATCCGGCAAGGTGGACTGCCACCCGGCCGCCAGCGCTCCGGTTGATCTCCTCTTCGAGGGCCGCGAGATCCACCGATCGCTTCCTCGGCGCCTCGACCTCCATCACGAAGGGGCGGCCCGACCCAAGCATCCGGGCGTCGATATCCTCCCGGCCGGCGCCGTGCAGGATGGCGTTCTCACCGTCGAAAGCCTCGATCACCGGCCGGCCGATCAGTTCCTCGACGGAGTCGGCATACTGCTTGCCGGTGAAGTTGCACCGCTCGCACCCGGCCCCCCGGCAGGCCCGGCAGTCCCAATGGGTCTGCGGGATCCCCCGCTCATACTTCATGTAGCGGCCAGTAAAGAAGATCGGGTTGACCTGCACCTCGATCGTCTCCTCCGCGAGGTCGAGGATCACCACGACGTCAGGTCGTTTGAGGTTGGCCGTCTTCCCCGTGAGGGTCGAGACAGCCTTCCCCACCTCCCGGTTCATCTCTGCCTTCATCGGCTCGGGGTCGCGGAGGGAGAGATCGCTCCAGACCATCTCCTCGCTCTCCGCCACGAGCGGCGGCACCTTCGTCCCGATAAGGAACGTCGAGAACTCGATGCCGGCGAGCGCCTCCACAACCTTTGCGGCCCAGAGATCGGTGCGGGAGAGTTCTCCGCCACATATCCAGCAGGATTCGGGTTCCGGCTCCTGGTCCGGCACGTTGGCCGCGATCTCCCGGGTTATCCGGAGCGCTCTGCCCCGCTCCTCATTTGTCAGTCCAAACGATCGCTTGCCGAAGAAGCGCCCAAGGCAGTGATCGCAGGTCTCGCCATACTCAAGAATTGCTTCTACCTCTTCAATGATGTTCATTCGGACTCCCTCCTGTCCATCTCGTTTAAGAGGACAGTGATAGTATGATCGGCGTGCAGCGACCGCGGCCCTACCGAGTAGCGGGGATACCCCTCGATCAGGGCCTCCTCCTCCGACGTGAAGTTGTGGTGATCCGAGAGGAGATAGTTCTCCGGGAGCTCCGGAGCGGCCCTGATATCCCCTCCTGCCTCGTCGAGGACCGCAAACGGAATCTCAGCAAGGAGCCGGGAGAGCCCGCCACGGCGGATGTAAACCCCTGGCGTCGACTCTCGGAACTCATCTCCGCAGGGGATCGAGAGCGCCTTCTTGATCAGGGCGCCGCTGCTCCGCTCGTCCGGCGAGAGGTAGCGCACCTCGGCGCCGCAGAAGAGGACGGTCTTCTCCGGACCGGGCTCTCCACAGAGGATGAGGTAGCACTCGACGTCGCGCCGCAGGTCATGGGAGAGGAAGAACGAGGAGTTGACCGAGCGGCAGAGGACATCCATCCGCCCGCCGCTGCCCGGAAGATCGTTGAGGCTGAAGGTGCCGCTCGTTGCGGCAAGGTGGCCTACGACAGCAAACCGCTTCATCTACTGGGTCCTGCCGAACTTCTTCATCATGCGCTGCATGTTGAACTTGCCGCCGCCCATGCCGCGCATACCCTTTAAGGCGCGCTGCATAATCTTGTAATACTTGATGAGGTCCCGGACATCATCAGGCGTCACCCCGGCGCCGCGGGCGATACGCTGGACCCGGGAACTCCCGATGACCGAGGGATCGTCGAGTTCCGTAGACGTCATCGAGTTCATGATCACCTTATAGCGCTCCATCTTGGTGCTGGTGACGTCATAGGCGTCATCGGGGATCTGCATGCCGCCAAGGGGGAGCATGCTCATGATCTGCTTCAGGGGTCCCATCTTGTTCAGCGCTTCGAGCTGCTTGTACATGTCCCGGAGCGTGAACTTGCCCTTCAGCATGGCGTTGACGTCGATATCCTCGGCCGAGACCGCCTCCTCCGCCCGTTCAACGAGCGCTTTCAGGTCGCCCATACCGAGCAGCCGGGATATGAACCCGTCCGGGTCGAACCGTTCAAGGTCCTCGATCGTCTCGCCGCTCCCCATGAAGACGATGCCGCTCTGCGTCTCGGCAACCGCGGAGAGCGCGCCGCCACCCCGTGCGGTGCCGTCCATCTTCGTGACCAGGACGCCGTCGATCCCGATCGCCTCGTGGAACCGGCGGGCCTGTTCACTCGCTTGCTGGCCGAGAGCCGCATCGATCACGAGCCACCGGTGGTCAGCGTGGGAGATCTCGTTGATGTTGACGATCTCCTCGATCAGGTTCTCCTCGAGGGCGTGCCGCCCTTGAGTATCGATGATGATGACCTCGTACAGCTTCCGGAACTTCGGCAGCCCTTCCCGGACGATCTTGAGAGCGTCCTTCTCGTCCGGGTCGCCGAAGCAGGGGACGCTGATCCGGTCGCAGAGGGTCTTTAACTGCTCGTACGCACCCGGCCGGAAGGTATCGGCGCAGATCACCCCGACCCGCAACCCCTTGCGCTGGAAGTAGCGGGCGAGCTTTGCGGTCGTCGTGGTCTTCCCGCTCCCCTGCAGTCCCGCCATCAGGATCGTCTGGGGCCCGAGCGCCACCTCGCCCGGCTTTCCCATCAGCCGGACGAGTTCCTGGTAGACAATCCGCAGGACGTGCTCACGAACACCCATCCCTTTCGGGGGCTCCTCATCGAGTGCGCGTTGCTTGATCGCCTGCGAGAGCTGCATCACGAGTTTGACGTTGACGTCGGCGGAGAGGAGCGCCCGCTGCAGGTCGCGCACCAGTTCGTCGACCGCAGCCCGGTCGATCACCGTCTTGCCGGCGAGTTTCTTGACTGCGTCTTTTAAGGATGTACCGAGGTTATCGAGCATCAGGTGTCCTCCCCCAGGAGTTCGTCGACCACAACGCGAGGCCTAAAGGGTATGATGTCGTCGTAGCCCTGGCCGGTCCCGAGGAAGAGGATCGGTTTTCCCACCGTGTGCGCGACCGATATCGCCGCGCCGCCCTTCGGGTCCATGTCCGCCTTCGTCAGGACGACGGCGTCGGTGCCGACCACCTTGTTGAACTCATCTGCCCGGACGACCGCGTCGTTCCCTGCAACCGCCTCGTCGACGTAGACGACGAGATCGGGCTTCATGACCCGCCGTATCTTATCGAGCTGGTTCATGAGGTTCGCCCGATTGTGGAACCGGCCGGCCGTATCGGCAAGAACAACATCGATATCGTGCGCCTTTGCATACTGGACCGCGTCGAAGAGTACCGCAGATGGGTCAGCGCCCGCCTGGTGCTGGATCGTCTTGATCCCGAGGCGGTCGGCATGGGTCCGGATCTGCTCGATCGCGCCCGCGCGGAAGGTGTCGCCCGCCCCGATCACGACCGAGAACCCATTCTTCTGGAGGTAATGACCGACCTTTGCGACTGTCGTCGTCTTCCCGGTCCCGTTGACGCCGGTGAAGAGGATCTTCACCGGCCGCTCATGCTCCTGGATGTAACGCGAGAGGTCAAGTCCTTCGCCGAGCACCCCGCAGAGCGCGGAGCGCAGGGTGGAGGTGACCAGGTCATCGACCGAGGCCCCGATCTTCCTGTGCTGACCGATGAGGTCACTCCTCATACGGGCGATGATCTCATCGGTGACCGGGAGCGCGACATCGCTCTCCAGGAGGACCATCTCGAGTTCCATAAGGGGCTCTTCGAGATCTTTCTCCTGGAGAAGAATCTCGCGCTCGCGGACAAGGACCTTTAATCTATTGAAAAATGTGGGCGTCTCCCGCTGCTCCCCCGGCACTCCTTCCACGGCCTCGGGAAGGGGGACAGGCTGGGAGGGCGCGGGCTCTACTGCCTCTGGCAGCGCAGGTTGCGCGGCAACCGGCGCTTCGTGTTCGGCTCCGGCAGCCTCCTCGATGTTCGAGGCGAATTTGGTCCGGATGTTTTGAAGTTTTTTCTTTAAGGAATCAAACATTATTGACTTCCGCCCGGGCCTGACTGCGCCTACCGGGGGGCCCGGTAGGCCGCCTCGAGGCGCCGGGAGATCTCCGTTGCTTGTCCCTGCAACTGCTCGACCGAACCTGCGACCTTCTTCCCCAGCGCCTCAAGTTCGGTGATCCGATCCTGGAGATACTCCACCGCATCCGCGGTGGCCCGCTCGACAGAGACATCGGCCCCGATGTTCACCAGGGCATGTCCGGCGTCGAGCACCTTCACCCGGAGGAGCGCCCCGCCCCCGACAGGGAGAAGAACGATACCGTCCTCACTCTCCTGGAGAGCCTGAAGGGTCTCGATGGCGGCAGCGGCCTCAAGGCGCTGCTGCTCGATCATCCCGAGTTGCTGCGTCAGGATCTCGATCTGCTGCCCGTACTCGTTCAAGTACATCTGAAGGGTCTGTATCTCGCGAGGATCTGCCTGGTCCACGTCATTCACCAGCTACTACGTTAACCGTCTCGATGGTGATATAACTTCTCTTCAGGCGGTGTTTGCTCCCGATTTCAGTGAAAATCCTCTCTCTTGCCTGGTTCTCGTTCGGGGCCCCGATGACCTTCCGGTACGGTTTCCACTTGTTGTTGATCTTACACGCGCCCACAACTTCAAACGTCTGGTTCTCCATGACTGACTCACTCCAAAAACCCAAAGACTTCTTCTATTCGTCCCAGTTCAAATCCGCTCGTGGCGGAACCCGCAATATACCCCTTGCTGTTGGCAAGGAGCCCGGTGCCCACGAGGCCGCCTCCCATGTTGACCGAACCGAGGCCGATCGGGAGGTCGACAACCCGTTCAAGGGCGGCAATCTCCGTATCGTTGGCTCTCGGGTGGACGAGAATACCCTTATTCGTCGCAGACCCTGCCATGCCAACGGTTTTGATGCCTCCAAGCGAGAGCCGGACTACCGGCACAGAGAGGAACGACCCGATCTCTTCGGCGACATTGATCTCCATGTCAGGATGGACAGCAGCAACGTAGTCGTTCGCGAGGATCACGTTGCCTGCCGCATTCATGGAACCCTCAAGCAGGAATATATCCCGGTACTCGCTCAAGGTCGCCAGTTCATCATCGCTGGCAAGGCCGCTGACGACCAGGCCCTGGCTGTTTCCTGCAACAAGCGAGCCGATGATACTGCTTCCCTGGATGAAGGTGCTCACGATCTCGACCTCGAGGTCTCGCTCGAGGGCCTCGGTAAACTCACGGGGAGCCCCGGGGTACACGATCGCGATATCCTCAAGGATGCGAGCGTAGACACCAATATTCGGATCGCCAGTTAGATCGATCGTCCCTGTCATATCACTCCTCGGCGAGCTCGGCCTGGACCTGCCCGTCCTCGAACTTCATCGCGCGGACGCGAATCTTTCTCGGGGGCTTTGAACTGCCGTTCTCCCAGACCTTCTCGTTGATGCTCGAATCCAGTTTGACGTCCTCGCTCTTCATATGCCGTTCGAGGAACGCCCGGATATCCTTGATAGCGGTGTTGCCCCTCTTCCACCGGGGCGAGCGCTTCACATCGCGAAGCGGAATAATATAGATATGTTCCTTCAATGCCTCTGCCATAGCCTTACACCTTCAGAGAACTCCGTCTCCAGTTGCGCCGCTTCGGATGCGACGAAACTGCACGGTTGGTCCTGATCATCACCCATGCCGGCACGCGGCGGTTCTGCTCGCATGCCTTTGCCAGCCGGATCTTCCGGCCTTTCATCAACTTGCTCATAACTCTCACTCTCGCATACTTCAGGTCTCCCTCTTGCCGACCACCAGCGACTGCCGGTGGCCGGGAGGAAAGAGCGACGCCGGATCGATACCGCGGGCGCGAACCGCACGACGGAGCTCTTCTTCGTAATCACCGTTCCCGATGCTTCCCGTCTCCCCGTAGCGCACCACGAGCAGCCGGCCCACGAGGCGTTCAACCTCAGGTTTCCCGTAGCCAAGGAGCGGCCGGACGTAGGAGCAGCCGGTGGTCATCTCCAGATGCTGCACCGCAGACCGCTCGATCCGGGGAACCCGGTCTTCACGGCGGGTGCCATCGGCGACCACCCCATACTCATGGGAGAGCGTCTCGATCGCTGTCCGGTGGATCATGGTTATCGCATCGTTCGGGTAACCGCACGCGAGAAGCAGGTCGACGGCCTCCTCAAGGAGGTCTCGCCCGAGAACCCTTCTCTTGAAGGGGAGGTCCAGGGCGGCCGCTGCCGTCCGGACCGCGGAGACGTCACGGCCGGGATCGAATACACAGGTATTCAGTTCCACGCCGTAGTCGCGCGCGAGCATGAGCGCCGCGAGCGCGCTGTCTTTCCCTCCCGAGAAGAGCACACCTGCTTCCATTACTTCCGCGTGATCCTGAACTCTTTCTTTGACGGGGTCAACTGCTCAAGCAGGCCTTTCAACTGATCGTCAGTGATCCGCTGCCGGATCCTGCCGCTCTGGGCCAGCATCACCAGTTGCTGCTCGACCGCTTTTGCAAAATCCGGCCGGGTCAACTTGATGGTATTCAGCCTCTCCCTCGCTTCGGGTTCAAGGATCTCCATGAGCGCGACGCGGATCTGTGAGTCGAGCTGCCGCTGGCGCTCCGCCTCTTCTTCCATCGTCTGCTGATCCATCGTCTGCCGCTGCATCTGCTGCATCTTTCGGCGGCGGAGTTCTGCGAGTTCGTCGTCTACCATCAGTCATACCTCCGGATATCAGTACTTCGCAATGCCCGGCGCACCCTCGACAACCTGGGCCTTCAGCCCATTTGCAGCGTTGTCGAGGAACGATCTGCCTGCTGCGGTGACGGTACGTCCTGCACTCCCGTGGGAGACGAATCCGGCCGCTTCAAGCTGCTGAAGGATCTTCCGGATGACGGAACCGCTTCCCCGCCGGAACTGCGATGGGGCCGGGCCCCGGTTACGCTTGCCGCCGTAGATCGAGCGCATTCTCTGGGTCCCAACCGGCCCATCGGTGTAGACACGCCGGAGAACCGACGCCGTACGCACATACCACCAGTCTTCGTTCTCGGGGGGCATCTCTTTGTGTACCCCCGTCTTCGCAAAAGCGGCCCAGTCGGGGGGCTGAATCTGCGGGTTTTTCTTGAGTTCTTCCGCCACCTGCCGGATGAAGATATCGGCAGGGATGTCATATACAGTCGTCATAGATGGAACCTCACTATCGCTAACAGTCTTTACATATTCGTCCGGGGATGTTTTATATATTTCGAGAATCCCGTCCGGGGGAGCGACTCCGCCGCTCCGCGAGGACAAGTGTTCGCCCCCGGACCTCGAGGAGAACCGCACCGGCCGATGCCGCTACCTCTTCAGGATCGACTTCGGTGTTCCGGAGCCACCTGACCTTGACGATCTTGCGATCCTTGAGCTGGCGCCGGATCTCGTCGACCATAACATTCGTAATACCACGCTTTCCTACCCATATGGTAGGTTTGAGATCCTGAAACGATTCTCTGCTCATGCTTGAGGCCTCCCGACCGGATATCGTGCCCGGTGCCCGCAGGCAAGGCAGGTGACGATCACGCGGCCGCGATGGATCCTGACCCGGGCATTCGACCCCGGGACCAGATAGGCACTGCACCGACGGCAGAACCGGCGTTTCAGTGGACGTTCTATCCGTACCCGGTGACGCATCCCGATCTTTCGGGCCAGTTCCACGCACCGGTTGCTCCAGGCAGGGTTTTCCGGGTAGAACTCGGCAGCCCGCGTAAAGAGGATAGCGATCCTCTCGCGAGCAAGCCTTCGGGAGCCGGATTTTCGTTTAACATCTGCCATGGTGCAATCCGTTCTATCGAGTGGTGGCTTTTGAGGTTGGAGGCGCGAGGATATATAAGAGGGTGATGCCCGGATTCAGTGGACCCACACCCGCCGGCCATTGACTTCCAGGCGATCCTCGCAGAAGAGTTTCACGGCGAGGGGGAGGGCTTTGTGTTCCTCGACGAGGATCCGGTCAGTGAGCGCTGATTCGTCGTCGTCCGGGAGGACGGGGACGCACCGCTGGACGACGATGGGGCCGGTATCCATCCCCTCATCCACGAGGTGGACCGTGCAGCCCGAGACCTTCACCCCACACTCGACCGCCTGTCTCTGCGCGTGCAGGCCGGTAAACGCGGGGAGCAGAGCGGGATGGATGTTCACCATCCGACCCGAGAACTCATGGACGATCTCCGCACCGAGGATCCGCATATAGCCAGCGAGGACGAAGAGGTCCGCCCGGCAGGACTGCATCGCTGCAAGGAGCGCCGCTTCGTAGGCGGCCTTCGACGGGAACCGCGCATACTCGACGACCACCGCAGGGATGCCGGCGTCCTCAGCCCGTTTTACTGCATACGCCCGGGGATTATCGGTGATGAGGCCAACGCAGATCGCCGGGATCTCTCCGGCCGCGATGGCGTCGACGACTGCTTGAAAGTTCGACCCCCTCCCGGAGGCGAGCACTGCAATCCGTTTTTTGTGAACAGGTCTCTCTGGTTCCATAGCTCTCAAACTCCCCGGCTCTTACCGGATATCCTCCGGCGCGGTCGGCGGAGCGATGATCATCTTCACCTTGACGACCCGCCGGCCCCGCATCTGCATCACCACCAGCGTGATGTTGCTCTCCTCGATCTGGACCACCTCGCCGCGGCGGGGGATATGCCCCAGCCGGTCGATGACGAGGCCACCGATGCTCTCGTACGAGTCCATCACCGGGAGGTCGAGGTCCAGATCCTCGTTGAGGTGCTCCACCCACGCCCGCGCATCGACCACATAGACGCCGTCCTCGATCCGCTGCACCTCAGGCTCTTCCTCGTCGAACTCGTCCATGATCTCACCGACAAGTTCTTCGAGCATGTCCTCGACCGTCACGATCCCGGCAAACGACCCGTACTCATCGAGGACGACCGCCATGTGCTGCTTCTTTACCTGGAGTTCCTTTAAAAGCTCATCGATCTTCTTGCTCTCGGGGACGAAGTAGGGCTCGTACATCAGGTCCCGGATCATCGCGTTCGTCTGCTGGCGGAAGACCACCGCAAAGAGATCTTTGACGTTCAAGAGCCCGATGACGTTGTCTATCCGTTCGTGGTAGATCGGGATCCGTGAGAAGCCCGTCTCGTCGAAGATAGAGAGGGTGTTCTCGAGCGAACTCGTATCCTCGATCATGACGACGTCGACACGCGGCGTCATCACCTCGCGGACCGTTGTGTCACCGAAACGCAGGACGGAGTAGAGCATATCCCGCTCCTCCTCCTCGATAGTCCCTTCCTCCTCGCCGACGTCGATCCACCCCTTGATCTCCTCTTCGGTGACGACCGGCTCGGTCACGCCGGGCCTGAAGGCGAACTGCTGTGTGATGCGGTCCGAGACCCAGAGCACCGGGTAGAGCACCTTTGAGAAGTAGAGGATAGGCTGGGCGACGCGGAGTGCGAGATCCTCGGTATGCCAGGATGCGTACATCTTCGGCCCGATCTCACCGAAGACCAGGATCAGGAGAACCGTGACAACGACCGCTATGACGATGCCAGCAGGCCCATAGACACCAATGGCAAGCGCGGTCGTGAGCACCGCTACAGCGGCGTTTGCAGCGGTGTTCCCGATCAGGGTGGTAAGCGCTACGGTATCGGCCGATCGCTTCAGGGTGTCGAGGGCTTCCGCTCCCTTCCGACCCTGGTTCTGGAGCGCATGTACTTTTGCCCGGGTTATCGATATAAGAGCAACTTCCGAACTTGAGAAGAAGCCCGAGAGAAGCAGACAGATTAGAAGTAATATGATCCCTATGGTTGCAAAATCCACGACTGCCATTTACTCCACGCCGCATCCAGCGGCAACGTTTGATATCCAGTCATCTTTTGGATACAACAATTATGTTGCAGGCAGAGGATATAAACCCAGCGCTTCAGGAAAATATCCCCTGTAATGCCCCCATTTCCCGTGCGAGCAGCACAATTTTCTCTTCAGATGAGAGCGTCCCTGAAAAGACCATATCATCAAGTTCCAGGGTGAGGTAGCCACGGTAGCCACGGTCGGCAAGGCTCGTAAGCACCCGTAACGCTTCCGGGTCGTCATGTATGGGATGATGGGGGCGCCCGTTCCCACCGAGTGCGCTGACGTGGACGTTTGCCATCCGCTCCATACAGAGGTCGATGAACCGGTCAACCTCCTCTGATGACGTCATCATGGCGTGCCCCATATCGAGCGTGAACCAGAGCCAGGGTTCCCGTTCGAGCACCTCGATCGCATCCTCAGCCGTATAGAGTAGAGCGTTGACCCGGGGTTCCAGGTTCTCGATCGCCACCTTCACCCGCGTCGCCTCTGCCACCTCCCGGAGTCGGGCGATGTAATCGTCGAAGCGCCGGCGGTCATAGGCGCTCGGGTGCCGTTTCGCTGTCCGCCGACCGGGGTGGACCGTGACCACGGCGGCGCCCGCCCGGTCCGCCATCTGGATGGCCTCGATGGTGTACTCGACCGATATCTCGGCGACCCTCGGGTTGATGGAACAGGGGTTTAAGTCAAGCGACGGTGCGTGGACGGTGATCGGCGAGAGGCCCGGGTGGTCGGCGATGCACCTGGCGAGTTCGTCCTCCGGGCGATCGCGGAGCCAGAAGTACGGCGTCTCGACCCAGAATTCGAGACTATCGAGACCGGACTCGGCGACGTAGTCAAAGATGTAGTCGCACGGATACTCATGAAAGAACATTGTCGAGACGGCGAAACGACCCATAAGAGTAGGTGATATAAACCATCGGCCTAATAAATTTTGATGATGTTCGGCGGTCATTCCGCAGGCCCGGATCGGTTCGGCACCCCGATCCTCGGGGTCGCTGAGGTCTCGGGGCTCATCTGCGACCTCCTCGACGACGCCCGTCTGCACCAGGTCTGGGTGCGGGGGGAGGTGACCAACTACAAGGACCATGCCTCCGGTCATCGCTACTTCTCACTCTCGGAGGGGAATGGAAGGAGCGCCGCCCTGATCAACTGCGTCATGTGGCGCACCTCCGCATCCGGGCTCGGCTTTACGCCGAGAAACGGCATGGACGTCCTCGCCTGGGGATCCGTGGAGGTCTACGAGCCTCACGGCAGGTACCAGCTGATCGTCCGGGAGATGCTCCCGGCAGGCGCGGGTGAGCGCCACCTCATGGTCGAGCGCTGGAAGCAGGAGCTCGGCGCCGAGGGCCTCTTTGCCCCGGAACGGAAGCGGCCGTTGCCCACCTTCCCGCACCGGATTGGTGTGGTCACCTCCCCGACCGGCGCAGCGCTGAAGGATATCCTCTCGGTCATCTCCCGGCGGTATCCGGCCGAGGTGGTCCTCTCCCCGACGGCCGTCCAGGGCGAAGGGGCGCACACCGAGATCGCAGAGGCGATCCGGCGGATCGACGGGCTCGCGGATGTGATCATCGTCGGGCGCGGGGGAGGGAGTTTCGAGGACCTCTTTGCCTTCAACCATCCCGATGTTGTCCGGGCCGTGGCCGCATGCACGACACCGGTGATCAGCGCCGTCGGGCACGAGGTGGATACCGCTCTCTGCGACTTCGCCGCGGACCTCCGGGTGCCGACACCGTCGGCAGCGGCGGAACGGGCTGTGCCCGAACGCCGGGAGGTGCTCCGGGAACTCTCCGGATACCGGGAGAGGATGGAGACGCTCCTCCTCCACCGCACGAGCGTTGCACAGAGCGAGGTCGAAGACCTGCGGGAGCGCATGCATCCCCGGCGGCTTGTTCGCCGGGTTCACGAGCGGATGCAACATCTCGCCGAGCACGAAGAACTGCTCCGCCGGGCGGCGCTCGCGCGGGTGCAGCGGGAGCGGTTCACGCTTGCCGAAGTCCGCGCGGACCTCGTGGGAAAGAACCCGCTCGCCATCCTGGACAGGGGGTACTGCATCGTCGAGTCGGGCGGGAAGATCGCGCGAAGTGCCGAAGACCTCAAGCCGGGCGACCACGTGGTGCTGAGGATGAAGGACGGACGGGCGAAAGCCATCGTGGAGGAGAGAGTATATGACAGAGACATTTGAAGAGAGGCTGGAAGAACTCCGGAAGATCGTCCGGAGACTGGAGGACGGCGATACGAGCCTTGAAGAGAGTATTGCCATCTACGAACGGGGCGCACTCCTTGTGAAGCAGTGTGAAGACCTCCTCAGCACGGCCGAGATGAAACTCACGGAACTTGGTCGCGACCGTTGAACTGATAGAGCCCCGGCGGGACACTGATCTCAAATCGCGCACCCTTTCCGGGCTCACCGGTCTCGCGTACAGAGAGGTCCGTGATCGCGAGGATCTCCCGCGCGAGGAAGAGCCCGAACCCGGTCTGCCGCCCGAATCCCCGCTTGAATACTTTCTCTTTTTCGGTATGCGGAATACCAATGCCGTCGTCTTCGTAGATGATGCTGATCCCCCGGTCGGACTCCTCAGAGAAGATGCGTATCCGGGTAACGTCCCCGCCGTGCCGGAGTGAGTTATCGAGGAGGTTGGTAAATACCCGGACAATGAGAGGGTCGGCATACACCTCGAGATCGTCGGTCTGCACCTCGATGGTGACTTCGCCCGTATCAAGCCCTGCCATCGCCTCGCGGACGACCCGCGATACAGCCTGCCATTTGGGGGAAGCCGCGCCGATATCCTGGTACTCCCTGGTGAAGGCCATGTAACGCTGGATACCACGGACGGCCTCTTCCTCCTTCCGGTAGTATTCCAGCAGTTCCGGGTTGTCTGTCAGGTCATGAGAGAGGCCGAGGTACCCCGTGAGCACGTTGAGCAGGTTCAGGATATCGTGCCGGGTCACGTCCGAGAGCAGGTTGAGTTTCCGGTTCGCGAGGAGGAGCGCTTCTGCGGCCATCCGCAGGTTGGTGGTGTCGCGACCCACCGACTGGTACTCGACGATAGAGCCTGCCTCGTCGAAGACCGCCGTATCGGTCCATTGCTGCCACCGGACCCTGCCATCCGGCATGACTACCCGGTACTCGACCGTGACGGCAGGGTGATCAGGGGTGATGGACGCCTGGCTCTGCCGGATCCGGGCCAGATCGTCGGGCGAGATGGTAGGGGCATGCCGCCGCCCGAGGAGGTCTTCGCACGGGATGCCGATAGAGCGACAGTAGGCGCCGTTCGCGAAGGTGATGGTCCCGTCAGGGAGCCACCGGTATATCATCTCAGTCTGGCTCTCCACGACCGCCCGGCACTCCTCCTCGCTCTTCCGGAGAGCCTCCTCCGCCCTCCTGCGATCCGAGATGTCCCGGAGGTAGATGGAGACGCCCCCCCGGGTAGGGAGGGCGCGCACCTCAAAGGTGTACTTCATCCTTCGGAGAGAAAGCCGGCATTCGCTCACGCCGGGCTTGCCAGTCTCCACGACCTCCCGAAAAAATTCAGTAACCCTTTCGTCCCTAAATTCCGGGAAGAGAACGTAGATGCTCTCTCCGAGAACCTCCTCCGCAGAGCGGCCCGAGAGGAGAGCCGCCGCACGGTTCCAGGAGACGACACGCGCGTCGTGGTCCAGGGCGAGGAATGCATCGCTGATGTTCTCGGTCAGTTCATGGTAACGCTCTTCGCTCTCCCTGAGAGCCTCTTCGACCTCCTTCCACCTGGATGCGGTGATGATGACCCAGAGGCACCCGGGCGCCCCGTCACCGGAGTCGTGCATGATCGAAGCTGCCACGGCGACTGGTACGGTGCTGCCGTCGGGCCGCACGATCGAGAGCGCCTGCACCGGCACCGTGTCACCCCGGGCAAGCGTTGCGGCAACAGACCGGAAGGCCGGGATGCACCCGGGGTGGAGGTACGCCTGGAGGGGGGTACCCTGCAGGCGGTCGGGAGCGAGGCCAAAGAGGGTGCCCGCTGCCGGGTTCGCTTCCTGGATGACACCATCCGGCCTGGTGCAGAGGCAACCGGCCGGAAGATGGAGGAAGCGGTCCCGGTATCGCCGAAGATCGGCATTGATGCTCCTGATGCCGTCGGTCAGCGCATCGATGCGATCGTTGATCCCGGCGAGTGGCCTCTCAAGGAGCAGGCCGCTCGCAGGTGCCGCACCCCCCTCAACTTCGGGCGAACGGAGATGACGGTTAAGTGCTTCCAGCTCTTCAAGAAGGTCATCGAGCGCCGGGGTAAACGATCGCATACCTGGGCTCTTCCCCGCGCCGTGAGCGGATAAACCTATCCCCGGCAGTATCCGGGGTGGGTACACAGGCTTCGCACGGGTGTGGAGAGCACCGGATGGCGTACCGGGTATCCTGACGTGGTAGACAGGACACTCTCCGGCATCAGCGTGCTCTAACGACTGTCCTTACAGGCGGTCGTTAGTCGCTCTCCGGGATCTCCGCCTCGAGTTCGACCACCAGTTCCTCCCCCCGCCGGAGTGCCTCGATGAACTCACGGGGGATGGTGGCCGCGACTCGGTCGGAGCGGATGCCCACGGTCCGGTCAGAAGTGAAGTCGCTCCTCCGCCAGACGAGATCCGCGGGATGGTCCAGGGTCAGCGCCGCGCTTCCTCGTGAACGGACCTCGACGGTCTCGCCGCCGGCCATAAGACGGGTCGTGAGCACCGCCCGGTCATCGCGGAGCAGCGCTTTCAGCTCCGGATCGAGGTCCGCGGCACCCTTGTCGGCAGCGACGCCGATGATGCAGTCGCCCGAAAGGGTCAACGTCACGTCTTTTGTCACTTCAAACGTCGTCGGGTGGACTCCCTGGACCAGCGGGTGTCCCCGTGCCCGCACGATATCCGTCGCCTTCATGCTTAATTAGGAGAGGGCTTCTATTGCTAATGAATGATTAGTATCGTCTGCCCCGTCTGTAAAGAGGAGCGTGAACACCAGGTTCTCCGGGAAGCCGCCGAACTGGTGGTGCAGTGCAGTGAATGTGGTCAGGTCCACCGGATCCCAAAGCCCCCTGAGCCCCGCGTATTCACCATCAAGGCAATCGTGAGCCTTGAGACGGAGTCACAGGTCTGCAGCGTGGAGATGCTTGAGGACGAGACCGTGAGCCTCGGGGACCATATCGCCGCGGAGTGCGAAGACGAGGTCTTCGGGGTCGAGGTCACCGGCATTGAGGCCGGGGCGAGGAGAGTCCGCCATGCAACGGCAGAAGAGGTAACGGCCCTCTGGACCCGGGGAATCGAGCAGGTCGTGGTGAGGGCGTCGATCCATACCGGACGCACGACTCTCCCGCTCTACCAGGCCGCGGAAGGAGAAGATGAGTTCATCGTCGGGGAGGCCTACACCTTCGGCGGGAGGCGGATCAGGATATCACACATCAAACTCCGCGACGGTCCAGTCCTCCGAAAAGAAGGCTGGAAGACGGTAGCCCGCAGGATCAAAAGGATCTATGGCTACCTTGAGGGACGCTATCAGAGGCGGTGACCACCCGGCCAGAGTAACCGGGAACTGCACCCGGGGTATCGGCGATACCCCTCTCGAAGCGCTGGACCAGGTCCTGCGCCTCACCGGGGCAGGGGTTCCGGCAGGTGCCGCCGGATCGCGGCCTCGAGGTCTTCACGGCCGACGAGCCCCTCCATCCGCTCCCGGACCTCTTCATCCTCGATCACAAGGGTCGTGGGGGTCACCCGAAGGCTGTACTCCTTGATGTATCGGGGATTCTTCACGGCATCGATCTCCTCGATCTCAATCCCAAGAGCGTCTTGTGTCTCGCGAAGGATCGGGGTCTGTTCCTCGCACCCCGTGCACCCTTCCTGGTAGAAGGTTATCACTTTTAACACCATATGAGGCTGAAAGCGGGGAGACTATAAAAAAACGGCGGGTGGGGTCACCCGGATATAGCGTTGAGCGTGATCTCGGCGCTGCCGTAGCGGCACGTGACAAGCAGTGAGTCGTCGGTTTTATCGGCGACTTCCCAGAATCGCAGCGTTGGGGTCATATTGGTCTCATTCCCGACGGGAATACCCGACGAGATCATGAATTCACGCAGGAAGAGATCCCCCACACCCATCTCCGTAAAGTTGAGATCAATGCCGTTCGCTTCTTCCGCACTCAGATTAATGTCGAGGTCGTCAGTCCCGTAGTCGAGATCGATGGTCCTCGTCTCGCCGGGCCGCATGCCGACGAGCGCCGCGGCGATGGCGTTGGTCTCAAACCCCAGTATGCCGAACCCCACGGTTCCGTTGGTCTCAGGGTATAAGATAGGAACAGGGGCGACGTTCTCGCCCGAGACCTGTCCGCCGACGAGCATCTCCAGGCTGGGGGTCAGGAAGACCAGGTTTCCCTTCGCGTATTCGCTTGAGAGGAGATCCGGGTTGGTCGTAACGATGGGGCGCCCGTCCTCGTTACGGAGGGTGTAGCCGACCTGTGCCATATTCCCTTCCTGCGCTTTCTGGCTGCTCCCGAGCATCGGGGCGAGGTAGGAGCCCACCATGGCCACCGCTACGACCAGGGCGACCCCTACATAGGCCCATTTCATCCAGGGTGTAGTCTCGTCCTTCGAGTTCTTCTGCTGTGTCTTTTTCATTCACTGTACAATCAACTTTTGTTGAAATAAAATGGTATTGTTCTCTATGGAGGAATCTGCCCCATTGAATATATTTAATTATAAGAATCACTACCTTTAGGTTAACCCAGGCAGATCGAGTCGCCCGGGTGAATTTCATCAGACAGGAGCGATTACGATGGCAAAAATAGAACGAGGACCGTATCGCACGATATGGCAGGACTTTGATGACCTGATGGCAGAGATGGAGGGCAGGTTCCAATCCATGCTCGGGGGAATAGGCGCGCGGGGAGAGGAGGTCAGGGGCCGGGTCGTTCCCACAGTCCGTGATCTCCGGGTAGATGTCCGGGACCACGAGGACGAGGTGATCGTCGTTGCCGATCTCCCCGGCGTCGAGAAGGAGAACGTCGCCGCCCGGCTCATCGACCCTCAGCACCTGGAGATCATCAGCATGCGGACGGACGAGACAGGGGAGGATACCCAGGACTTCTTCATGCGGGAGCGTGTTTACGGGCAGATGAGCCGCACAGTGCTGTTGCCTGCCGAGGTGAGCCAGGAGGACTCCACCGCTTCGTTCAAGAACGGCGTTCTCGAGGTCCGGCTGAAGAAGGCGCCGACCGAGATCGGGACCACAATCCCCATCGAATAACCCTTTTCGGCCATTCTACCGAACACTTCATCTCGAACCAATGTGACACTATCATGATGGATAGAAAGAAGGTCAAGGACTACATGACCTACGATGTCGTCACCGTCAATGCCCATGGGACGGTCCGGGACGTCATTGAAGCCATAAAGCGGACGCAACACGACGGGTTTCCGGTCGTGGAGGACTCAAAAGAGGTGGTAGGCTACATCTCGGCACGGGACCTCCTTTTTGCTCATCCCGCGACACCGGTAGAGCAGGTGATGTCTCGCCACCTCCTCGTCGCCGACCCCGAGATGAGCGTGAACGATGCCGCCCGCGTCATCTTCCGCTCCGGCATCCAGAAACTTCCGGTCGTCAACGACAAGAACGAACTCATAGGCATCATGTCGAACGCCGACGTCATCAGGTCCCAGATCGAGCACGTCTCGCCGGAGAAGGTCTTCAAGTTCATCGAGACCTTGAAGAAACTCTACGGGATCGAGCCGACACTGAAACGGGGTTCGGTTCAGATCAACGACCTCCTGCCCACCCAGTCAAAGATCTACGAGGACGAACTGGAAGGCCGGATGTACGAGATCAAGAAGGGGCTCGCCGAACCCCTGATCGTGGTCCGGCGACCGGGCCGCTGGATCCTGGTGGACGGGCACCACCGGGCGATCGCGGCACAAAGGCTCGGGATCAGGAGCCTCGACGCCTACATCATCGAGGTCAGAGAGAACATCGAGTTAGGGATGGAGCGGACGGCAAAGACGCTGAACTTGAAGACACTCGATGACATCAAGGTGCTCGATTACGCCCG
>Ga0265294_10003697_pt1 | contig 19398 bp, 9 predicted proteins | sample MunlanPumphouse3_FD_192504 | JGI IMG/M metagenome (GOLD analysis project Ga0265294, IMG submission 192504) | Groundwater microbial communities from a municipal landfill in Southern Ontario, Canada - Pumphouse #3 | ecosystem: Environmental > Aquatic > Deep subsurface > Groundwater | place...
AAAAACGTGATGATCGAATCGGGAGGAATCACCTGGTTGTTCAATGACGAATTTTATCCGTTTAAAGGAGCCGTTTGGGCAATAAGGGAAGCTGCATCGCTGGTAGGTATGGACAAGCTGATGTGGGGTTCGGATTATCCGCGTACGATCACGGCCATTACCTATCGCATGTCTTACGATTTTATTTTAAAGTCCGATCTTCTCGACGAAGAGGGAAAACGAAAGTTCCTCCGATCGAATGCCGAGAAATTTTACGGATTCACCAATCTTGTTTCCTTGCCTTATATTAAAAATATGTCTGAATAAGGTTTCTCCTGTTGATATCTTGTTCGAAAATGATAAAGCGAGTTTTTTTGTTTGTAAAAATCACAAAAAAAGTTTTTATATAGAATAGATAAAGTTTTATGAATTACAAATTTGAGAGTCCATTGAAGGGGATTATTGTTCCCCTTGTGACGCCGCTTTTGGGAAATAATGTATTGGATTGCGAAGGATTGGATCATTTAATAAACCATGTGATTGATGGTGGCGTATCGGGGATTTTTATATTGGGTACAACCGGCGAAGCGCAAAACTTGAGCTACGAGTTAAGAAGAGAATTAATAAAAGTTACGTGCGAAAAGGTAGGATCAAGAGTTCCTGTTTTAGTGGGAATTTCCGATACTTGCATCGACGAAAGTGTTCGATTGGCAGCTTATGCCGCACGATGTGGAGCCGATGCCGTAGTTGCAGCCCCGCCTTATTACTATATTCCAGGACAAGTTGAGCTTATTCAGTACTACACGCGTTTGGTTTCAAAAATCGATTTACCGTTATTTTTATACAACATGCCGGCCAATGTGAAAATATATATTGAGCATCAAACGGTTCTTAAATTGGCGGAAAATCCAAAAATTATCGGTTTAAAAGACAGTTCTGCAAACGGCGTGTATTTTCAGAAATTGCTTTATTCTTTAAAAAATAGACCTTTTACTTTATTTGTGGGACCTGAAGAAATGATGGCAGAAACAGTAATGATGGGGGGACATGGAGGAGTAAATGGTGGTGCAAATCTTTATCCGGAGCTTTATGTAAAACTTTACCGGGCAGCTTCAACAAAAAACATTGAAGTCATTCAACACTTGCAGTCTTTGGTAATAGAAATCAGTAATTCGCTCTATACGGTAGGTAAATATGGGTCAAGTTATTTGAAAGGATTAAAAACGACATTGAATATAAAGGGGATTTGTAGCGATTATATGTCGGAACCTTTTACTAAATTTGGACAAAAAGAAAGAAATATTTTAGTCGATCGGATAGAGGCAATCGAGAGAAAAATGAATTCTTAATCGCAGAAGGTGAAAGTATGATGCAGATTCATATATTGGATATTGTTATATTTGTTGTTTTCACACTGGGAACCGTTCTTTTTGGGATTTCTTTTTTTCGGAAAAATAAAAATGTTTCCGACTATACGGAGGCAGGTGGAAGTGTGCCGGGATTTATTGTCGGTATGTCTATTTTTGCTACTTATGTGAGCAGTATAAGTTTTTTGGGTTTGCCGGGGAGTGCTTATTCCGGAAATTGGAATTCGTTTGTGTTTAGTCTTTCAATTCCCTTGGCAGCTGTTATTGCAAGTAAGTATTTTGTTCCTTTTTATCGGAATATTAGTAGTGTTTCTGCGTATAGTTTTTTGGAAGACCGATTTGGTTATTGGGCAAGAGCTTATGCAGCTGTCTGTTATCTGTTAACTCAGATTGCACGCATTGGGTCGGTACTTTTTTTGTTGGCATTGGCTTTGCATTTCATGCTCGGATGGAGTGTCTCGTCCATCATCATTGTTACGGGGTTGTGTGTTATTATTTATTCCATGCTGGGAGGAATTAAAGCAGTGATATGGACAGATGCCATTCAAGGGTTGATTTTAATAGCCGGAGCTCTAGTGAGTGCTTTTGTTTTGCTTTTTTCATTGCCGGATGGGATAACGCAGTTTTTTGTGGAGGGGAAAGCGTTCGATAAATTTTCCTTAGGCTCCTTTGGTTTTGAATTGAATGCTCAGACTTTTTGGGTAACTTTGTTTTATGGTTTGTTTATTAATTTACAGAATTACGGTATCGATCAAAATTATATTCAACGATATAAGAGTGCGAAGGATGAAAAAAACGCCCGTTTTTCTGTTTTGTTCGGAGGATTATTGTATGTGCCCGTAAGTTTGTTGTTCTTTGTTATTGGTACGGGGTTATTTGTGTATTATAAAGCTCAACCCGAATTATTGCCGGCCACTGTTGCAGGAGATCAGGTATTTCCTTATTTCATTGTCAATGGTCTGCCTGTTGGGATTACAGGTTTGTTGCTTGCAGCCATATTTTCTGCAGGAATGAGTACTATTTCCACGAGTGTAAACAGTGCAGCCACCATCATATTGACCGATTTTTTTGAGCATGGGAAAAAAGAAATTCCTGAAAAAAAGAAGATGATCATTCTATATAGCATGTCTTTTATTTTGGGGGTATTGGGAATTGGTATTGGTTTGGCAATGATGTCGGTAAAAAGTGCATTGGATGCATGGTGGAGCATGGCTTCGATTTTTAGTGGAGGAATGTTGGGGTTGTTTTTGTTGGGTTATCTTTCCCGTAAAGCAAAGGGTGTTCATGCTTTAACCGGCGTTGTTTGCGGGGTTCTGTTAATTGCATGGATGACGCTTAGCGGGCAACAATTTTTTCATAGTTATTTGACCATTGTTTTTGGAACAATGCTGATATTTATCGTAGGTTTTTTTGCAGGTCTTGTTATGGTCAGACACAACAATAAGCAATCGATTTCTAATGAGGAATGAATAAGATGAATAAGCATGTTTTTTGGTATATTATTGTTTGTCTTTTTCCTTTTCGTTTTATATTTGCGAATAACAATATCATTGTTGAACATTTTTCTACGGAGGATGGGATACCCCATGAAACCGTACATTGTGCCTTGAAATCTTCGGATGGTTTTTTGTGGTTTGGTACATGGTATGGTCTATGCAGTTTTGATGGTGTAGAGTTCAAAACATATAATAGTAGAAACAGATTTCAGGCAAATATACCGCCACGCAAGATACAGCATATTATAGAGGACAAATATGGCAACCTTTGGGTAAAGACAATTGATCACAAGCTTTATATATTCGATAAAAAGAAAGAACGGTTTTATTCCCTTTCCGATGAATTGCCGAAAGAATTTTCAGTGAATGCTCAGATCATTAAAATCTCCAAAACAAGTGATGGTGAATTTCTTTTGTTGACCAAAGATAAAGATCTGTTGCTTGCTTCGCCTACAAAAGATACACGTGCAATGGTGGTTTTATTGTATCGTTCCGATATTCAAACGGCCGATTCAAAATTAAGGCATAATATTTTGCATGAGAACGAAAAATACATCAATTGGATAGGAAAGGATTTCTCTATTATTTCTTGTCGGAAAAATAAAACGTTGGAAAAAGAAACCGCTCATTATTTTACCGAAAAACTATCCAAAATTTCTGATTTGCATTTTACTTTTTCTTGCTGTGTGAATGATATACTCTGGTTGGGAGATCAAAAAGGGAATGTTTTCGGTATAAATTTGAACAGTGGAGATATTGAATTTTTCGATCAATTGAACGGATTGGGGGAAATACAAAATCTACTGGTTGATAAATCTAAACTCTATATTACGATAAAAAATAAGGGAATTTATTGTTGCGATCTGAATTCTAATTCAATTTGTTCTGTTTTTATTTCGGCTTCATTATCCATTACAAATTCATTTTGTGACAGTTGTGGTTTGATATGGTTTGTTGCAGCCGATAATAAAGTCATATCTTATGACCCGAAGAAAAATCATGTCCAAAAATTCACATTCCCTCACGGCACAATTATCAATGAAAACGTTATTTGGCAAGATGGCAAAGAGTTGGGCATGTTTTTTTTAACCAGGTCGGGTGTGGTTGTTCAGATTGATCGTGAGTATATGAAAATGAACAGGTTGGAAGAGCGATCCGAGAAAAGTTCTATGGAAAAGTTATCTAATTTGTTATTCGATAATAACGGAATTTTGTGGCTTACTTCCTATGATGAGGGCATTTTTGGGGTTAGTTTTCCCAATCAGCAGTTCCATTTGGTTAATCCTGCTTACTTGGGGAATACCGACAACACGGAAATTTATCCGGTAGGGGTGAAAGCCCTTTTTCAGCAAGAAAATGGTGATATATGGATTGCCACCCGAATGTCGGAAGTTTTTCTTATTGGTAAAGATGGGAAATTAAAACAACATTTTTCTCGGGATAATTACCTAATCGGTAATGTATATCATATTATGCAGGACAGGAAGGGGCGTTTATGGTTCTCTACAAAAGGGAGAGGACTGGTATGTGCTATTCCGGATGAAACGAATCCCTTAGGTTTTCGATTTAAAAGGTATATACATGATACAGCTCTTCCCACATCAATTAGTGGGAACGATATTTATTACACTTATCAGGATAGAAAAGGGAGAATATGGGTATGCGCTTTTGGTGGAGGATTAAATCTATTGCAGGAGGATGGTGAGCACGTAATATTTAAACATAAGTACAACAGTTTCTCGAAATATCCCGAATATGGACAATATATGGAAGTTAGAAATATTATCGAGGATACTGATGGAAGAATGTGGGTGGGAACAAGTGATGGATTGATGTCTTTTGAAGGAGATTTCGATTCATCCGATGATATAAATTTCGAAATATATCGGAATAATTTAAACATCAATAATGACGATATTTACTGTTTGTATAAAGATAAAAACGATCAGATTTGGGTGAGCGTTTTTGGTGGAGGTCTAAATAGGTTGATAAAATACGATAAAGAGAAAAGACTTCCATTGTTTGAATCGTATGGATTGAAAAGCGGAATTAACAGTGATGTTGTTTTATCCATTGTTGAAGACAATTACGATAATCTCTGGCTTTCAACCGAAATGGGAATTTCACGGTTTAATTTGAGTTCAAAAATGTTTCGCAATTTCAATAAATACGACGGATTCCCTTCGATAAAAATGGAAGAAGGGAGTGCCATGAGATGCAATGACGGGACCATCTGGTTTGGCAGCAAAGAAGGCATATTGCAATTTGATCCCCAAAAAATAACGACAAACAAGATAGATTATCCCACCTATATCGTGGATATTAAAGTATCCAATAAAGATTTCGACGAGTGGAATACCGACAGTATTTCCGTCAAATATCTTGATAATATTACGTTGAAGCACAATCAGTCCATGTTCACCATCGAATTTGCCGCACTCAATTATTATAGCCAAAACCATATCAGTTACCGTTATATATTGGAAGGATATGAAAAGGAGTGGCATTTCAACGGCAAAAACAGAATTGCTTCATATACCAATGTTCCTCCGGGAGAATATTTATTCAAAGTCAGAACGATAGATGACGCCAATCCGGTATTGGTTTCCGAAAGAGCCCTTCGTATAAAGATTCTTCCTCCATGGTGGAAATCTACGGGGGCTTATATTGTTTATATGTTTTTTTCGGCAGTCTTTTTATATTCTTTGTTCCGATTTATTACACTTATGATAAAGATGAGAAACGATGTTTATATCGAGCAGAAGCTTTCCGACCTCAAAATAAAATTCTTTACGAACATTTCTCACGAATTGCGTACGCCATTGACATTGATAAAAGCGCCTATTCAGGAATTAAAAGAAAACGAAAATCTTTCGGAGAAGGGGAAACAGTATGTGAATTTGATGGAAGACAGTACAAATCAGATGTTGATTTTGGTTAACCAGATTCTGGATTTCAGAAAAATTGAAAACAAAAAAATGCGATTGCATGTTTCTCCCGTCAACTTGAATATGATCATAAAATCTTTTTATGATGAATTTTTGGTTTTGGCAGAAGAAAGCGACATCGATTACAATTATCATTTGTTACACGAGAATATTATTCTATGGGCAGATAAGGAGAAGCTTGAAACTGTGATAAGAAACATTCTCTCCAACGCGTTTAAATTCACACCATCGGGAGGAAGTGTTTTGGTAACTGCGGGAATCGAAGAAGAAAAACAACAATGTTTCATACGTATTGAAGATACAGGAATAGGAATTCCTCAAAACAAATTGGATGAAATTTTTGAACGTTTTTCTCAAAGCGGCGATGTTCAAAATGTTATATATCAAGGGACAGGTATAGGACTTGCTCTATCGAAAGAACTTGTTCTTCTTCATCATGGAGAAATAAAAGTTGAAAGTGCTCAAAATAAAGGATCGGCCTTTACAGTTGAACTTCCTTTGGGGGAAAAACATTTTAAGGAATCGGAAGTGGACTTTTATATTAGCGATATTGTTGAAGGCTTACCCGATTTAGAAGAGGAAGGGAACGATGAAGTTGAAATTGAAGAATCGGCCGATGTACAGTCCGGTTTGCCTTCTCTTTTGCTTGTGGAAGACAATAAAGCCTTGTGTAATCTGATTAAATTGCAGTTAGAAGATAAATTCAACGTTTATATTGCTCATGATGGAGAAGAAGGGTTGAAGAAGGTTCATCTCTATTATCCCGATGTGGTTATTACCGATCAGGTAATGCCAACTATGGATGGATTGGAGTTGTTGAAACAAATACGAGATGATTTTCAAATAAGTCATATCCCGGTAATTCTGCTTACTGCCAAAAATGATGACAAGATCAAGATACAATCTCTTAATCTCGGAGCAAATGCCTATATAACAAAGCCGTTCAGTAAGAAACATTTAATAGCAAGAATAGAACAGTTATTAAATGAGAGGAAATTATTTAGAGAGAGATTTTGGAATAAGGATAACAATTCAGATCAACTTCCCGATGATTACGGTAAATATTTTGTAGAAAAAGACGTGGATTTTTTAAATAAAACTCGTCAAATCATAGAAGAAAATCTGGATAATAGCGATTTCAATATTGATGCGATAGCGTCGAGTTTGAATTTAAGTCGTTCTGCTTTTTTCAAAAAATTGAAAAGCATTACCGGCTTAGCTCCGGTAGATCTTGTGAAAGACATCCGATTGAACAAAGCGGTTGAACTTATGAAAAAAACCGATATGTCGATATCGGAAATTGCTTTTGCCGTTGGTTTTAAGGATGCCGGGTATTTTGGGAAATGTTTTAAGAAAAAATACAAATTGTCGCCGCGTGATTATTTAAATACTTGTAAAAAATAAATATAAACCCATTACATAAATTCTTTGAAATCGTCTTTATTTAATCAGATAATAATCGATAGAATGTTGGTACGAAAATTAAACATAATCATAACTCTGATTTTCTTTTTATTGGCGAATTACTTTGTTGCTTCACAGAATCCGTCTTTGTCTGTCGATAATGGAAAATTGATTTATAATACCGATGGTTTAGGCAACAAGGTGCTTGATTTTTCTTTTTGTGGTTATCAAAACTCAGAGGAAGACATTCCTTTGATAGAAAATAAAATTTTTGTTCCCCATTGTGAGGGTAATTCTTCTCAAGTGATCCAGCAAGCTATCGATTTTGTTGAGACTCTTCCTTTGGATGCTTCAGGATTCAGAGGTTCTGTTTTATTGGATAGAGGCATATTTACCCTTGATGAATCGTTGGTAATTCATAAATCGGGCGTAGTATTAAGAGGAACCGGTAAAAATGAAACCGTGTTGCGAAAGAATGGCGTCGATCGAAATGCCTTCATTAAGATCGAGGGCTTAAATAATATTCGGTATATCGATACGCTTTTACTTCTTTCCAACTATGTACCTGTGAATTCTCATATTTTGGGAGTAGATCGGGCGTCTCACCTTAAAAAAGGAGATAAAATAATTATATACAGGCCTTCTACTGCATCTTGGATTAAAAAACTCGGTTGCGATCATTTTGGTGGAGGCATTACGGCGCTTGGATGGAAAGAAGGCGATATTGATATTTATTGGGATAGAACCATTACAGAGATAAAAAACAACACGGTGAAAATTGATGCACCGTTGAGCATGGCTTTAAATGCGAATGATGCTGCATGTAAGATATTTGTGTATGAATGGCCGGGGCGCATTTCAAATTGCGGAATAGAAAATTTATTGCTTGAATCGGATTACGATTCGACTAATCTTAAAGATGAAGATCATTGTTGGACGGCAGTTTCTGTGGAAAATGCCTCGGATTGTTGGATCAGGCGGATTCATTTCAGGAATTTTGCGGGAAGTGTCGTAATTCTTCAGCCAACAGCGTCCAAAATAACGGTAGAAGATTGTATTGCAACCAATCCTGTTTCCGAAATCGGGGGGATGCGACGAAATACTTTTCTTACGATGGGGCAACTCAATCTTTTTCAACGGTGTTATTCCGAAAAAGGGATTCACGATTTTGGTGCCGGTTTTTGCGCGCCCGGTCCCAATGCCTTTGTGCAATGCGAAACCATGAAATCGTATAGTTATAGTGGCGCAATCGATAGCTGGGCATGCGGTTTGCTTTTTGATATTGTTGATATTGATGGGAACGATCTGGTATATAAGAATTTGGGACAAAACACCAATGGTGCGGGTTGGGGTACATCCAACAGCATGTTTTGGCAGTGTACGGCTTCCGGAATAGAATGTTATTCTCCTTCTTGCGAGAACATAAATCGGGCATATGGTTGTTGGGGGCAGTTTGCGGGCAATGGAGAATGGCATGAATCCAATAATCATATTCAGCCCAGGAGCTTGTTCTATGCCCAATTGTCGGAGCGCTTGGGAAAAGATTTCTCCGAGCGAGCAAGAATCCTTCCTTTAAACACCTCTTCCACTAGCAGTCCAACTGTTGAGCTTGCCATGCAATTAGCTCAAGAAGCTTATAAACCCAGATTAACATTGAGGGAATGGATAGAGGATAGTTTGTGTTTACCCACATTTTACGGTTACAACCTAAAAAGTATTGATCAATTAAAAGAGAATTCTGCGCTCAAACCTGGAAAAATGGTCTCCCCTATAGATATAAAGAATGGAAAAATAAGTATTGATGATCGTTTGATAACAGGTGGAAGAATCGAAGTTCAATGGTGGAATGGAAAACTGAGGAACAATTATTTATCTAAAGCAAAACCGCATATTACCCGTTTTGTTCCAGGTAGAGAAGGATTGGGGCTCACAGACAGAATCGATTCCGTGATTTCTTTTATGAATGAAAATCACATTGCGGTTCTCGATCATAATTATGGTTTATGGTACGATAGGAGAAGAGATGATCATCAGCGTGTAAGGCGAAAAAACGGTGAGGTATGGGGTCCCTTTTATGAGCAGGCTTTTGCTCGTAGTGGAAAAGGTACTGCATGGGATGGTTTAAGTAAATACGATTTAAACAAACCCAATGCCTGGTATTGGTCGAGATTAAAAGAATTTGCCGACAAGGGCGCTCAAGATGGTATTCTTCTTTTCCATGAAAATTATTTTCAGCACAATATCCTAGAAGCCGGGGCACACTGGGTAGATTGTCCTTGGCGAACGGCCAACAATATCAACAATACCGGATTTCCCGAGCCGGTACCTTTTGCAGGAGACAAAAGGATCTTTATGGCCGATATGTTTTATGACATAACACATCCTATAAGAAAAGAATTACATAAAAAATACATCAGGCAATGTTTGGATGCATTTGCAGAGAATAAAAATGTGGTGCAATTAACCGGTGCCGAATTTACCGGTCCGTTGCATTTTGTTCAATTTTGGATAGACGAAATCCGTGAATGGGAAAAAGAAACCGGGAAAGATGCGCTCATTGCACTCAGTGCCACCAAAGATGTTCAGGATGCGATTTTGTCTGATCCCGAAAGAGCATCTGTTGTAGATATTATAGATATTCGTTATTGGCATTATAAAGATAATGGATCGCTTTATGCTCCGGAAGGAGGTAAAAATTTATCCCCGCGTCAACATGCCAGATTAATGAAAGTTGGTAAGGTGACATTTAAAGATGCTTATAGAGCAGTAAAAGAGTATCGGGAAATGTATCCTCAGAAGGCAGTTACCTATTTTGCTCAAAATTATCCCGAAATGGCGTGGGCAATTTTTATGGCCGGGGGATCGTTGCCATGTCTTCCACCTATCGATGATCCTTCTTTTTTGGAAGATGCTTTAAAAATGGATATTGTCGTGAAAGAAAGTGAAGGTTGTTACCAATTGGAAGAATTCGATACAGGTGCCATTATTTATTTAGAGAATGATTTTCCCGAAGTACTTATACCTCTCGAGTCGGGATTATATCAGTTAAAATCCGTTAACGAGGCGACAGGTAAGGTTTCAATTATAGAAAATGAAATAATGGTAAAAAACCAATATACATTGCATCCTTCGAAAAACAAAGACAAAATATATTGGTTTAAACGAATTAGCCGATAATTTTTTATGTTTTAAAACATATTTATCATTTTTTCCTATTCTAATACCAAATAATACCAGTCTTTTGCGAGTACGTCTTTTATGTTTGCAGAAAGAAAAATGCAAATCATGACTACTAATAATCGATATAATATGAGTTACGTAAAAGCTGTAGATACGAATACATCAAACTTGTTGAGTGCATTTCAAAAAGGGAGTATTGAAGCATTTTCGCAATTATATGATTTATATGCGAATGTTCTTTTTAATTATGGATGCAAGTTGACAAATGACCGTGAATTGTTAAAAGATTGTATTCATGATGTATTTATCAAAATTTACAATAAACGAGAAGAATTGCATAACGTTTTGAATTTCAAATCCTATCTCTTTGTGTCTTTAAGAAATAAGTTATATGACGAAATGAGAAAAAATAATCGTCTAACAGAGAGACAAATTGATGATTATCAACCGGTTTCTCCCGATGATGTTGAAGTCGATTATATTTCTTCGGAAAAAAAAGAGTTGGTTGATACTAAAGTTTCGTTTTTATTGGATAAATTATCTTCTCGCCAGCGAGAAGCTATTACCCTTTACTACCTTGAAGAACGAAAATACGACGATATTTGCAATATTATGGGTATTAATTATCAGTCTGTAAGAAATCTTATTTATAGAGGTTTAACAAAATTGCGTACACTTGTTGTTTGAGATTTGTGAAATTGTGAAATAGTGGTGAAATAATGAGTACATTCCGTTTTTGTATTTCGTCTTAAAGAAAAAATACAAAACAGAAATTTGTGAAAAAATACGATGTAACCGATTTCTTGGTAAGCGAAAGTTTTTTGGATTATGTAATTAATAAATCCGATGTTGCCGTTGAATACTGGGAAAGAACATTAAGGCAATTAAAACATGAATATCCTGAACTTGCCGATATAGCCAAAACAGCCGAAAAGATTATCTTGTTTGAGAACGAAGATAAATCGTGTTTGTATCAGGATGAATCTGAAGATTTAAAAAAGAGGATTATTTTTTCAATTCAGAAAAACGTAAAAATCTAACTAGTCGGCCTCTCCGGTGTGTTTTTCGGCTGATTTTTTCAGAAAAGTTTCTTGCGAAATCTTTGTTTATACATAGATTTTTTTTAAAGAATCGACTATATCGTACTTCATGAATAATCGATAAAAATAGATGATTGATGATGAAAACCGCTAAAATGTTATGCCTTTTTTTGCTTTTACCGTTATTGTTGTCCGCGCAGGAGAAAGGATTGATGAATACAAGCCACAGCAATTATGTAAAGATGAGAAATGTGGATATGGAAGGTATGCGATGGACAAAAGGCTTTTGGGCAGAACGGTTTGAAGTATACAAAGATACCATGATTCTCAGTATGTGGAAAACGCTAAATAACCCTGAAATTTCCCATGCATTTAGAAATTTTGAAATTGCTGCAGGAGAGAAGGAAGGTACCCATTCCGGTCCACCTTTTCATGATGGTGATTTTTACAAATGGCTCGAAGGTGTTGCTGCGGTGTATGCCGTGACCAAAAATTCTGAATTGGACAGTTTGATGGATCGCATCATTCGGACGATTGTTAAAGCTCAGCGTGCCGATGGTTACATTCATACTCCCGTGATTATTGAGGAGAGAAAGGGAACAAGCAAGGAGACGGCGTTCAGCGACAGGTTGAATTTCGAAACTTATAATTTGGGACATTTGATGACGGCAGCTTGTGTTCATTATCGTGCTACCGGAAAACGTACTTTGTTGGAAGCGGCCATTAAGGCAGCCGATTTTTTGTGCCGTTTTTACGAGACGGCTTCTGCCGAATTGGCAAGAAATGCCATTTGTCCTTCTCATTATATGGGTATTGTGGAGATGTTTCGCACAACCGGTAATCCGGTTTATCTGGAGTTGGCAAAAAATCTTATCGATATTAGGGGAATGGTTGAAAACGGAACGGACGATAATCAGGACAGGATTCCTTTTCGTGAACAGACCACTGCAATGGGGCATGCCGTAAGGGCAAACTATCTTTATGCCGGTGTTGCCGATGTTTATGCTGAAACAGGAGAACAGAAGTTGAAAGAAAATTTGGAGTTGATTCAACAGGATATCGTCAGTAGGAAAATGTATATAACCGGAGGTTGTGGGGCTTTATACGATGGAGTTTCTCCCGACGGTACGTGTTATGAACCCGATTCCATTCAAAAAATTCACCAGGCTTACGGTCGTGCCTATCAATTACCCAACATTACTGCTCACAACGAAACGTGTGCAAACATTGGCAATCTGTTGTTCAATTGGCGGATGCTGCAACTAACGGGTAAGGAAAAATATGCCGATGTTGTGGAAACTACGCTCTATAACAGTATTCTTTCAGGTGTAAGTCTCGACGGCAAAAAGTTTTTTTACACCAATCCGCTGCGCATTTCGAAAGATTTTCCTTACGTATTGCGTTGGCCAAAAGAACGAACATCGTATATCAGTTGTTTTTGTTGCCCGCCAAATACGGTGAGAACACTCTGTGAGGCTCATAACTATGCCTATTCTGTTTCCGATTCGGGAATTTGGTTTCATCTTTATGGAGGCAATGAATTAAGTACGACATTACCAGATGGATTGGAAATACGGCTTACCCAGACGACCGATTATCCTTGGGACGGGGAAATAGTTGTCAAACTGGATGAAATTTCCGAAGAAAAGAATTTTTCTTTTTATTTTCGGATTCCTTCCTGGTGTAAGGCTGCCGTGCTGAAGGTTAATGGGAAACCTGTGGGAATTCCTTTAAAATCGGGTTCATATGCGCAAATAGAAAGAAAATGGAAAAAAGGAGACATTATTTTATTGAATTTGGATATGGAGGCGCAGTTGATAGAATCCAATCCATTGGTAGAAGAAACCCGAAACCAGGTAGCCGTCAAGAGAGGACCGGTGGTTTATTGTTTAGAATCGGTCGATGTGGAAGATGGATATGCTATCGACGATATTTTGTTGCCTGCAGACATTAAATTGACCCCACGAAAAATAGAAATTGCCAACAGTCCGCTCGTGTGTCTCGAAGGCGAGGCAAAAGTCGTTTCGGATAATACTTTGTGGGGGAATACCCTGTATCGACCGATAAAGAATAGGAAACAAACCCTATCGGTACGGTTGATCCCGTATTATGCTTGGGGCAACAGGGGAAAAGGAGAAATGACGGTTTGGATGCCGGTATCGAGATAAATGTTCAATAAAATGAGGAATAAAAGAAAAACATGGATTGTTTTGATGGTGTTGATGGCTGCAATTAAAGCTTTTTGTGCAGACATTTGGGTTTCTCCCTACGGTAACGACAAGAATAGCGGGTTGTTGCGAGAGCAACCAAAGCAAACGCTGCATGCTGCTTTGCGTCAGGCAAGAGAGATGAGACGTTTAAATGATCCATCTGTCGGAAATGGTATAAACATTTTGTTGGAGAAAGGGATATATTGTCAACCTGACCCTCTTTTAATACGTCCTGAAGACTCGGGAACACCCGGTTCCCCGACCCTTATCAAGGGGATCGAGGGCAATGGTGTGATTATTAGTGGTGGCGTAGAACTATCCGGCTGGAAACGTGCAGGCAGAGTCAAGGGTTTGCCGCCTGAAGCGCAGAATAAAATTTGGATGGTTGATGTGCCCTTAATTAATGGCAACGTGGTCGACTTCAGGCAACTGTGGATCGATGGAAGAAAAGCGGTAAGAGCGCGAAATGTTGCTGATTTCAGACAGATGGACCGGATTTTTGCCGACGATACCGAAAATGAAATTCTTTGGGTGCCGGCAAAGGCGGTAGAGAAAATAAGAAATGCACCCCATGCCGAACTTATACTTCATCAGATGTGGGCTATAGCCGTATTGAGAATTCAGTCGATCGCTTTTAGGGGTGATTCTGCGGGCATAACGTTTCATTCGCCCGAAAGTCGGATCCAATTTGAACATCCTTGGCCGAGACCGATGATTGGCGAAGGTGTCAATTCGCCGTTTTATGTCACCAATGCCCTTGGGTTGCTCGACCGACCCGGCGAATGGTATTTCAATAAAGATGTTTCGCGCCTTTATTATTATCCTATGCCGGGAGAAGAAATAAACAAAGTTTCAGCGGTTATACCCTTTGTGGAAACCCTTGTGGAAGTTAAAGGAACGGTGGACAGACCGGTGGAGCATATTCGTTTTGAGAATATTCATTTCAATCATACTACCTGGCTGCGTCCGTCTGAGAAAGGTCATGTGCCGTTGCAGGCAGGAATGTACCTGATCGATGCTTATCGATTGATACCCAAGCAGGAAAGAGGCGATGGTAATCACCCTCTGGATAATCAGGCATGGATTGGTCGTCCTCCGGCAGCAGTGGAAGTAGAAGCTGCGCATCACATCGTTTTCGAGAATTGCACATTTGAACATCTCGGTTCCTGTGGTTTAGATTTCAAGAAGACGACACGGGATACGCAAGTTGTCGGTTGTCTTTTTAGCGATATTGCCGGCAATGGTATACAAATCGGCATATTTTCCGAGACTTCCTTTGAAACCCATTTGCCCTATTGCCCTTGCAACGAACGGGAAGTTTGTAGCCGTCAGGTTATCGAAAACAATTACATTGCCAATGTGGGTAACGAAGATTGGGGATGTGTGGGAATTTGTGCCGGTTATGTGAGGGATATCCTTATTCGGCACAATGAGATATGCGATTTGCCTTACACCGGAATTAGCGTGGGGTGGGGATGGACGAGGAGCAGAAACTGCATGAGAAACAATCGGATCATTGCCAACAATGTGCATCATTTTGCCAAACACATGCACGATGTGGCCGGAATTTATACGCTATCTGCTCAGCCTTATAGCGTAATTGCCGAAAATTATGTTCACGACATTGTCCTTTCACCATATGCCCATGATCCCGACCATTGGTTTTATTTGTATACCGACGAAGGGTCTTCGTATATTGAGGTTAAAAACAATTGGTGCGATGCGGAAAAATTTTTGCAGAACGCCAACGGTCCCGGCGTGATGTGGGAAAACAACGGTCCAATGGTGGATGATGCCGTACGTGAAAGAGCCGGATTGCAGCCGGCCTATTTCTATTTAAAGGACAAATAAAAATATGGAAGATGATGAAACGAATTGCTCTTTTTACCTTGCTTTTTATGTCGATATTCACTTTTTGCTTTGGACAGGGCACGTGGATATGGTATCCGGGCGATTACGATATTTGGTTGGGAAACGAAGTCAATAACCGACGAACCGAAAGAGGCGCATTCTTTCCGCCATTCTGGAAAATGGACAGCCATTACGTGTTGATCGAATTTTCCAACGAATTTGATTTGAAAACACCTGAAGAGATTCATATTTATGCCGAAGGACGCTATAATGTGAAACTCGATGGCAAACTTCAGGAAGGCATGCCTCAAAAAATGATACTTCCTTCGGGTAAACATACGTTGAACATCAAGGTTCACAATCAGTCCTGTGTGCCTGCGATATATGTAGAGGGTAAAACGGTGTTTACCGATTCTTCGTGGAAAGTTACTTTCGAAGACAAGGAATGGATCGACGAGTCGGGGAAAGCTTCCGACAAATCAACAACCGTGTATCAGAATGCCGCCTCGTGGAATTTCGATAGTCCCGCCCAACGTCCGTCGTTATTCAAGTTAGATCAAATGCCTATGAGTTCTTTAGGTATGACTGAAGTAGGAAAGGGAACATTGGTCGATTTCGGTAAAGAGACCTTTGGCTATGTAACGTTTCATCAGTTGCACGGCAGGGGTGAAGTAGGAATATATTACGGCGAATCGCGCGAAGAGGCGCTTTCTGTCGATAAATGCGAGACACTGGACAAGATCAGTGTAAACAACGATAAGGCCGAAGATTTTACGCTTCCCCACTCGAAAGCCTTCCGTTATGTGTATATTGAAAGCGATGAAGGTGTACATTTTGACAGTTTGTCGATGATGTACGAATTTGCACCTCTCGATTACAGAGGGGCTTTTCGTTGCAATGACGAGGAGATCAATCGCATTTGGGAGGTGGCTGCCTATACGCTGCACTTGACCACGCGCGAGGTTTTTCTCGACGGCATCAAACGCGATCGATGGGTATGGTCGGGCGATGCTATTCAAAGTTACCTCATGAATTATTATCTCTTTTTCGATTCAAACACGGTTACTCGCACCATCAACCTGTTGCGCGGCAAAGACCCCGTCACTTCGCATATCAATACCATTATGGATTATACTTTCTATTGGTTTATGAGCATTTACGATTATTATCTTTATACCGGCGATCTTCATTTTATCAAACAGATTTACCCCAATATGGTAAGTTTAATGGATTTCGTGCTCGGAAGAACCAATGCCGATGGTATGGTTGAAGGATTGCCGGGCGATTGGGTTTTTGTGGATTGGGCCGACGGATTTATGGACAAACAAGGCGAACTTTCTTTCGAACAATTGCTTTTCTGTAAAAGCTTACAGACGATGGCGCTTTGCGCAGGCATCACAGGTAACGAAACGGACGAAAAGAAGTATACGGCTTTGAGTAATGCGCTTTTTTCCAAACTCGATACTTTTTTTTGGGACGATCGCAAAAAAGCTTTTGTTCATAACCGAAAGGACGGTATAAAAAGCGATGAGGTTACTCGTTATGCCAATATCTTTGCCGTGTTGTTCGATTATGTCGACAGCGAAAAAAAACAGGCCATCAGAGAAAATGTCCTACTGAACGATGCTATCATGAAAATCACTACTCCCTACATGCGTTTTTATGAGTTGGCTTCGCTTTGTGCTCTTGGTGAGCAACCTTATGTTACAAAAGAAATTAAAGCGTATTGGGGCGGGATGCTTAAATTGGGAGCTACTTCATTTTGGGAAAAATACAATCCCGCGGAGAAAGGTAGCGAGCATTATGCCATGTATGGGCGGCCTTTTGGCAAAAGTTTGTGTCATGCTTGGGGAGCCGCTCCGCTTTATCTGTTGGGGAAATACTATCTAGGCGTATCGCCCGTAAAACCGGGGTACGAAGAATTTTCCGTCGAACCTTCCTTGGGCGGTTTGAAATGGATAGAAGGATCTGTGCCCACACCACATGGTGATATACGTGTGTTTATGGATAAAAAGACAATAAAAGTGACTTCTTCCGGTGGAACGGGGTATTTGGTATTTTCGAGTAAAAGCAGGCCAAAGACTTCTCGAGGCAAGATAGAATTTCTTGGCAACAACCGCTATCGACTTTTTCTTGATGGCGATGGGGGAGAATACATTTTAAATTACCGGGCAATACTCTGACTCTGATTGCCTGCGATTTTATCCGATTTTACAACCATGATGTAGGCGAAAAGTGTAGATTCAATCGGCCAAGTGCGACACAATATGAATTTTGTCAGCACATTAAAGGTGGGCGTAAAACAAAAAACACTTATCGAAAAATTACCGATAAGTGTTTTTTGTCAATTGGTAGCGAGAGGGGGGCACGATCCCCCGACCTCATGATTATGAATCATGCGCTCTAACCAGCTGAGCTATCTCGCCAACATATCGAGTTGAGATTCATTATCCGAATTCGGTGTGCAAAAGTAGCACAACTTTTTGAATTTTGCAACGTAAGTTCCAAAAATGTGACCAAAAATTGCATTGGTGAATTCAATGTTGATTTTCGTGTCGGAACAAATTTTCACTCCCGTTTCATTATTGTTCTTTAATCACTACGATGGTTGTCGTTAAAACATGTTATTGGGAAACAAGCCGAACGTTCGATTTCTTTTGCGACACCACAGGGGGCGAAATACCTGTGTGGTTGTTTTGATGTTATTTCATCTAAAAAATGTAATTTTGTAGTTTTAAACAAAATAGGCAATATTATACAACAGTGGTTTATCCTGAAAATTTTGAGCAAAAAATCGACTTTCACAAAATTCGTCAATCGATCGATTCTTTCTGTCTAAGTCCGCTTGGGCAAGAAAAGATTGGAGAGATGCAATTTTCGACTTCATTTGAGGAAATCGACCGCCGATTGTCTCAAACCGACGAGTTTATCCGTATTTTGCAAGAAGAAGATTCTTTTCCTACCGATCATTTTTACGATGTGCGACCGGTCTTGCGCCGGCTTCACGTCGAAGGATCATGGATTGACCAAAATGCTCTTTTGGAGCTTCGCCGATCGTTGCAGACCATCTATGGCATAGTTGCCTTTTTGCGTCGCGACGAAGATGGAAACCCGAAGTATCCCCATCTATTGGCGTTGGCCGGAAATGTGGTGGTGTATCCCGACTTGATCAAAAAGATCGATACCATTTTGGACGACTCCGGACAAGTAAAAGACAGTGCTTCGCCGCAGCTGGCCGATATTCGTCGTCAGCTTTCCACTACTATGAACAGCGTCTCCAAAATTCTCAACACCATTTTGCGCAACGCCCAATCCGAGGGATTTGTCGACAGGGATGTAACGCCTGCCATGCGCGACGGGCGATTGGTGATTCCTGTGGATCCCTCGCACAAACGTCGGATTAGAGGTATTGTTCACGACGAATCGGCATCGGGGAAAACCGTATATATCGAACCCGCGGAGGTGGTAGAAGCCAATAATCGCATTCGTGAATTGGAAAATGAGGAAAGGCGCGAGATTATACGTATTCTGACGAATTTTACCGATTATCTGCGTCCTTTTCTGCCCGATTTGCTCGAAGCTTACGAGTTTTTGGGGTGGATCGATTTCATTCGGGCAAAAGCCAAATTTTCCCGGCAAATTCATGCCATAAAACCGGTGGTGGAAAATCGTCCCGAAATCGACTGGGTGCAAGCCGTTCATCCTTTGCTGTATTTGTCGCTGCAAAAACAGAATCGTCAGGTAGTGCCGTTGGATATTGCACTGAACCGAGAGAACCGCCTACTCATTATCTCCGGTCCCAATGCCGGGGGAAAATCGGTTTGCCTCAAAACCGTCGGTTTGCTGCAATATATGGTTCAATGCGGCTTGCCGATACCGGTCAAAGAAAATTCCCGTGTAGGCATATTCAACGACATTTTTAT
>Ga0265294_10003698_pt1 | contig 19397 bp, 16 predicted proteins | sample MunlanPumphouse3_FD_192504 | JGI IMG/M metagenome (GOLD analysis project Ga0265294, IMG submission 192504) | Groundwater microbial communities from a municipal landfill in Southern Ontario, Canada - Pumphouse #3 | ecosystem: Environmental > Aquatic > Deep subsurface > Groundwater | place...
CTTTTTAAATATTAATTAAATACGAATCAATGAAATATCAAATTAAATGCGTGCATTGTCAGGAAAGCGTTTCCGGTTTTGCCGAATGGTTTGCACTCAACCAAGCATGTCCGAAATGCGGAAGTAAACATGCGGAAGTGATATATAATGTAGATTATTCTAAATTAAAAGACCTATATACTAAGCATGTTGATAACTTTTTCCATTATTTTGATTTTCTTCCTTTGGAAAAGAAAAACAATATCGTTACCAATAAAGAAGGAGCAATTCCTATTGAAAAATGGAATTATTTAGAAAATTATGCCAAAGAGACTTATGGTATCCATTGTGAAGTATTGATTTATCGCAACGACTTAAATGGAGGAACTTCTACCTTTAAAGATGTAGCAGCCGCATTAGCTGCTTCCTTGTTTAAAGAAAATCATATTTCTGCTTACTGCATGGCTTCCACAGGGAATACGGCAACGGCCTATAGCAAATACTTATCCATAGCAGGTGTTAAATTTACGATTTTCGTCCCCGATTGTGTGGAAAAAGAAACGGTTGAAGCCATTAAAAGCTATAAACAAAATATCTGCGTTGCCGATGGCGATTATGCTTATGCCAAAAAGTTAGCCGCCGACTTTCACAATCAACATAAAGTATTGATATCGGCCGGTAACATTGATCCTATTCGTGTGGAAGCTAAACGAACTATGGTATTTGAGTTTATGCGTCAGCTGGGAAAAATGCCCGATGTGTATATTCAAGCAGTAAGCGGCGGTACGGGTCCTATCGCTATCGATAAAGGTGTCAGGGAAATAGAATCTTATTATCCGGAAGTAAAATTACCCCGTATGTTATTGGTTCAACAAGACACTTGCGATCCTATGGTTCAAGCATGGGAAAAGGCTCAAGAACAAAACTTTCCTAAAGAATATGAAAAACAATATCCGGTGATTGATAATCCACAAACCATTGTCTCCATCCTTTCTACCGGCAATCCGGGTATGTATCCCGTGGTGGCGCCTATTGTTAGAAAAAGCAAAGGGAATTTCTTACGAATCAAAGAAAGTGAACTTTTGGATTTTGCCCGTTCGGTAAAAAAGGAAAAGAATCTATTGTTTGGTCCTGCTTCCATCGTATGTTTAGCCGGTTTTTATGAAGCATTGAAAAAAAATCAAATCAAGAATGGTGAAACCGTACTTATCAATTTGGGTGAAGCGGCTCATAGAGCTAAATCATTTGTTAAATCCTTATAATACATATGAAAAGATTCAACAACAAAGTCATTTGGATTACAGGAGCTTCTTCGGGCATAGGCGAAGCTTGTGCTTATGCTTTTGCCAAAGAAGGGGCTATCCTTATACTTACTGCACTTGAAACAGATTTATTGGAAAAGGTAAAAGAAAAATGCATACAATTAGGTGCTACCGACACAACAACACTCACTTTTGACTTATCACTTACTTCCGAATTAGAATCATTGGCTCATAAAGCGTTGAAATGCTTTGGACGCATTGACATATTATATAACAATGCCGGCATTAGTCAACGGGCCAACGCCATGGAGACAAGCATGGATGTAATTCGTAAAATTATGGAAGTTAACTATTTTGCGCCAGTTATTTTAACAAAAACTTTACTTCCACACATGATAAAACAAGGGGGTGGACAATTGGTAGTTACTACCAGCATAGCCGGCCGTTTCGGCTTTCCGTTGCGTTCAGCTTATTCGTCATCCAAACATGCTTTGTACGGTTTTTTCGAAACGGTACATGCTGAATGCTACGATCAAAATATCCGTGTAACCCTTGTTTGCCCTGGAAGGGTTCGTACCAACATTTCATTCTATGCATTAGAAAAAGACGGCACACCCCACGGAAAAATGGACAGCGGTCAAGCATCGGGTATTACACCCCAAAAAGCAGCTAAAATAATAATAAAAGCTGTTTATCATAAGAAAAGAGAAGTGTTGGTTGGTAGCAAAGAATTAGTCATGACCTATATAAAGCGCTTTTTCCCTGCTATAGCCGCCAAATTAGCCAGAAACATTAAATCTATGTAACCATGAGTGAAGCTATTAAACATGAATGCGGGATTGTATTACTTCGTTTATTACAACCTTTAGATTATTATGTGGAAAAATACGATTCTCCCTTTTGGGGCTTAAATAAACTCTATCTTTTGATGCAAAAGCAACACAATCGTGGACAAGATGGCGCCGGAATAGCCGCCATTAAATTTAATCAAAAAGAAGGCTTACACTATATTAACAGACAGCGCTCCAATTCATCCACTCCTATCCGTGATTGTTTCACCCCTGTTTATGATCAACTGCAACAAATTGCTGATAACCGACCCTATTTATTGAAAGATATTCCATGGTTAAAAGAAAATCTACCTTTTGTATCCGAATTATTTTTAGGACATTTACGTTACGGAACCTATGGAAAAAACGACATTAGCACGGTGCATCCGTTTATCATTAATAATACTTGGATGTCAAGAAGTATCGTTGTCGCGGGTAATTTTAACTTAACCAATTCTGATGAGTTATTTGCTGATTTGGTCGCATTAGGTCAGCATCCCATTGAAACAGGCGACACCATTACCTTGCTGGAAACCATTGCTAACCACGTAAACAAAGCGAATGATGATTTATATAAATATTACAAAGCACAAGGATTGAATAAGTTTGATATATCTCGTCAAATTCAAAAGCATATCGACATACAAAAAATCTTGCAAGGAGCTTCCCAAAAATGGGATGGTGGATATGTTTTTGCAGGTATGTTAGGTCATGGCGATGCCTTTGTCTTACGCGATCCATCCGGTATACGACCGGCATTTTATTATCAAAACGAAGAAATGGTGGTTGTAGCTTCCGAGCGCCCGGCCATTCAAACGGCCTTTGATTTAGAAGCACAATCTATCAAAGAAATCCCACAGGGAAATGCCTTAATTATCAAACGTGATGGAGAAATATCCCTTAAAACATGCAATCCTCCCCTTACAAACAAATCCTGTTCCTTTGAAAGAATATATTTTTCACGCGGAACCGATCAAGATATTTATAAAGAACGTAAAGCCTTAGGAGCCTATTTAATGCCCTATATCTTACAGTCTATAAATAATGACTTGAAACATACTGTATTTTCTTATATTCCCAATACCGCATTGGTTGCTTTTAACGGTTTAATTGATGCATTGAGACAACATGGCAATGCTATAAAGAAAAAACGATTATTAGAGGAAAAAGAAAATTTAACCCCTGATTTAATAGAAGATATCCTTTCATACATGCCCCGATTTGAACAAATTGCCGTGAAAGATGCTAAATTACGTACTTTTATCACACAAGACAATCAGCGCGATGAAATGGTAACTCACATCTATGACATTACCTATGGAACCATTGAAAAAGACATGGATAATTTGGTTGTGCTCGATGACTCCATTGTCAGAGGAACTACCTTAAAACAAAGTATTATTCGCATGTTGCATCGTTTGCATCCACGAAAACTCATCATCGCTTCGTCGGCCCCTCAAATTCGTTATCCCGATTGTTATGGTATAGACATGAGTCGTTTAGGCGATTTTGTCGCTTTCCAAGCAGCCATTGCTTTGTTAAAAGAAACACATCAAGAACAGATTATCGACGAAGTGTATCGTAAAGCCAAAGAACAGGAAAACTATCCAAAAGAAAAAATCGCAAATTATGTAAAAGATATTTATGCGCTTTTTACATATGAACAAATATCACGAAAAATTGCCGAACTTATTTTACCGGAAGATATTGACACTCCTTTGGATATTATTTACAATAGCGTGGATGATTTACACAAAGCATGTCCTCAGCATCAAGGGGATTGGTATTTTACAGGCAATTACCCTACTCCCGGAGGGTTTAAAGTATTGAATCGTTCTTTTATCAATTACATCGAAAATCGACAAGAACGCGCTTGGTAATTAATTCATCACCAACCATGCCCGCTTTTAGACAAATAATCTTGCGCTACTTTATTTCCTAAACGAGCTGCCTGTTGATAACATTCAACTAATTTTTTATAATTTCCTAACTCTCCGTAAACAATACCCATATTTATAAAAGCTTTTGCATTGTCAGGTTCTATTTCAATGATTTTTTGATAAACCTCTAAGGCTTTAGCTTTTTCTTTTAGCTGTTGATAACTCAAGGCCATATTAAAGTAGGCTTGTGTTTGTGTAGGGTTCATTAGAACGACTTTTTGATAACATTCTATTGCTAACAAATGACTATCAAGCATACCGTAAGCAATTCCCATATTGAGAAAAGCATGTATATTATTCGAATCCAATAAAAGTGACCTTTTCGACATAGCTATAGCCTGCCTATACTCTCCTAATTTGAAATAAGAACCTCCCATATTATTATAATCATCCGAAGTAAAAACAGCCGATGACAATGAATCTGCTTGTATGAAATAAGTCAAAGCTTCTTGATATGAGTTAGCTGCATTCGCTGCATAAGCCTTTTCGATCAAGGCACGAGCTTTAACACCATTTTTTACACTTTGAGCCTGTATGACAATAGGCAAAAATAAAACAAATAACATCTTTCCTTTCATGGCTATTCCAATATCAATTGATTTAAAAGACAACGTGAATATGTATAGATTTATTTTTTATTTAACAAACGTTCCAACATTTGCCATAACACATGAGTAGGCAAACCCATAATTGTAAAAAACGACCCTTCGATGTGTTCAATTCCTCTAAAACCTATCCATTCCTGAATACCATAGGCTCCGGCTTTATCATAAGGAGCATAATGGTCAACATAGTAAGTTAAATCATCCGCTGATAATTCGGAAAAACTAACTTTGGCTTCATCATAAGCGGTGTGTATCTGTCCATGTAGAATTACACATAAACCGCTAATCACGGAGTGCTGTTTACCCGATAATATTTTTAACATACGGATAGCATCGCTCCTATCAAGCGGTTTCCCCATTATTTCTTCTTTATGAGTAACAATGGTATCTCCCCCTATTACAATTATATTTTCTTGATTTTTATATAATTCAAATACGGCTTCTGCTTTTTGTTGAGCTAAACTTTGGGCAAGTTTGTAGGTAGATACATTCTGACATACATATTCGTCGACAAAACTATCGCAAACCGAAAATGTTATTCCCATCTGAGACAACAATTCCTGACGACGCGGCGATTTTGAAGCTAATACAAGGTGATATTTTTTTAATTTTTCTAAAAGAAACATCTTTCAATTATTTTTACAAAAGTACTCATTTATAACACTCTTTTATTATCATTTATAGGTTATTTTTGAATTAATATAAAAAAAACCGCCTTATCCCATAATAAAGCGGTTTTATATCTGTAGATTATACTATTTTAACTAGAAACTCTTTCCAACCATTTCAACATAGACAACATTACGACCATAGATATGAGACAAGCCACAACAAACACTAACCATGTAGCCCAAATAGGAATGCTTTCATACAAAATGGCTCCGATAAATAACAATTGATTACCGGCTGCTGTTGCACATAACCACAAACCTTGTGCCATCCCTTGGTATTTTGGAGGAGCTACTTTAGAGACGAAAGAAATACCGAGCGGAGAAATAAATAATTCCGCTACCGTTAAAATAAAATAGGTTCCTATTAATAGGAAAGGTGTTACTCGTTGCGCATCCGTTAATCCGCCTTGAGCGGTTAAATTAGCATAAGATGGTACATTATATGATCCTATAAGCATCACAACATAAGCAATAGCTGCAATAGCCATACCGATAGCAATTTTCTTTGGTGTGGAAGGTTCTTTACCTTTGGCACGCAACCAACCAAAAAATGCCATCACTATCGGAGTCAGAAATACCACAAAAAACGGATTCATGGATTGGAATAACTCTGCCGTAATTTCGAAACTACCAATTCTTAATAAAGTATAATCACGGGCAAAGAAAGTTAAGGTTAATCCATTTTGATGGAATGAGAACCAAAAGAAAATAACCACAGCAAAAACGGCAAACAATGCATACATACGTTGTCTGATTTCAGCCACACTCATTTCGTCAGCTTGAACACCAACGGCTTTTTCTTTATCCGAAGGATTGGGAAATTTTTTCTTATTAGCCAAATATATTACCAATGAAATAGCCATTGCAAAAATAGCTACGGCAAAAGCATAATGAAATCCGGTAGCAAAAACATTTAAATAATCACTGGCAAAAGTAGATAAATCCGTTGTCGTACAACCAACTTGCGCCGATAAATCTTGAAAACGCATCATAGCATCGCCCTGAAGTGAACCGTTTAACTGTTGATGACATAAAGCCGGAAGATCAGGATTATATTTAAAACCATGTGAATTCACCCACCAGTTTCTTACTCCAACAGCGGCCAAAGGAGCAAATATAGCACCTACATTGATAAACATATAAAACCATTGAAACCCTGCATCACGCATGTTTGAATATTTCGGATTATCATACATTTGACCAACCAAAGCTTGTAAGTTGCCTTTAAACAAGCCATTACCAAATGCAATAACCAGCAAGCCAAAACATGTCATGGCTAAAAAGATAGCAAACTGATTTTGAGGAACCGGCGTTCCGGTAGGAATGGCGATAAGAAAATAACCAACAGCCATCATAATTAAACCAATTAAAATGGTTCCTTTAAAGTTTTTGGTCCGGTCGGCTATTAAACCTCCTACAAACGACAACACATAAATCGAAAAATAAAAAATCGAATAAATAAGCCCGGCTTGTCCTCCGGTAAGTCCGAATTTCGCCATTAGGAACAACGACAATATGGCCATCATGGTATAAAAACCAAAGCGTTCTCCCATATTTGCCAATGCAGCTGCTAATAATCCTTTGGGATGATTTTTAAACATAATTGATAATTTTAATTAATAATTATATACAAAATTTTAAGGTGCAAAAATATGAAAAAAAACATTCGTTACTAAAAAAAATCACATAAATTATACTATCTGTCTGTCTTTTAAATACATTAAATTTGTTTGTTGCATATAACAAATAATAAAGGCTTCCTTATATAAAGAAAACCACCTAACTACTTGGCTTACTAAGAAAGCATAAAGCAATTTTATGTAAATTTGCATGCATGAAAAATCAAGAAAAAAAAGCCATTGAAATCATGGCACCTGTTGGTTCTTATGAATCTTTACATGCCGCTATTCAGGCCGGTGCAGATGCCGTATATTTCGGAATCGGGAACTTGAACATGCGTTCTCGTTCAACGGTAAACTTTACGTTAGATGATTTAGCCGAGATTAGTCGTTTGTGTAATATCAATCATATTAAAAGTTATCTGACCCTTAATACCATTATTTACGATAATGAAATTGATGAAATAAAAAGCATTTTAACGGCAGCGAAAAAGCACGGCATTTCGGCTATCATTGCCTCCGATTGGTCGGTTATTCAAGAAGCTCAAAAGATTGGAATAGACATTCATATTTCAACCCAATGCAATATAACCAATATCGAAGCGATTCGTTTTTTCTCCCGTTTTGCCGAGGTAATGGTTACCGCTCGTGAGTTGAATTTGAAACAAGTAGCTACTATTGTCGAACAAATAGAAAAAGAAAACATTACAGGTCCATCGGGTAATTTAGTAAAAATCGAAGTTTTTGTCCACGGAGCCTTATGCATGGCTGTTTCCGGTAAATGCTATTTGAGCTTGGATAATTTCGCCTATTCTGCCAACCGAGGGGCGTGCCTTCAACCTTGCCGACGTTTGTATCATGTAAAAGATGTGGATAATGAAATCGAATTATTGGTTAACGAGAAATACATATTCTCTCCTAAAGACTTATGCACCATTGGCTTTTTAGATAAAATACTCGAAGCGGGTGTCAGCGTATTGAAAATTGAAGGGAGAGGTCGTTCGCCCGAATACGTTAAAACCGTTACCCAATGCTATCGGCAAGCTGTGAATGCCTATGATGACGGCTCCTATGGTGAAGATAAAGTAAAACTTTGGATGAATGAACTAAAAAGTGTATATAACAGAGAGTTTTGGGACGGTTATTATTTAGGAAGAAAAATGGGTGAATGGACGAATCGTTATGGTTCGCAAGCTACTAAAACAAAAGTGTACGTTGGAAAAGTTACCAATTATTTTTCAAAACAGAAGGTAGCTGAAATTCTTATTGAAAACAAAACATTGCATATAGGAGATCAGCTATTGGTTATAGGGCCTACTACCGGTGTTTACGAGGATAGTGTTTCCGAAATTAGAGTGGATTTAAAACCTACTCCTGCCGCCGAAAAAGGAACTTATTGCTCCGTCCCTACCCACGACATATTGCGACGCAACGATAAAGTTTACGTTTTGATACCGGTATGCGATTCAGATGTTTATGAATAAAATATCCCGAATTTTCATTTTTGCATTATTTTCATCTTTTTTTTACGTGCATTACGTATGCTGACATTCAGTTCAAAACCTATAATTAGTATCATAGAAATTAGTTGAATCCACAGCAACAATATTATCAAAGCTCCTATGGAACCGTAAACGGCATTATAGCTCGAAAAATTAGTCATATAATAATTAAATCCTGCCGAAGACAATACAATTAAAAGGGTGGCTAATGATGAACCCGCGGAGAAAAAATGATATTCTCTTTTTTTGGCCGGTGCAAAATAATAAATGACAGAAATACACATAAAAACAAGGAAAATAATCAATATCCATTTCACCATTCGTATGGCTGTAAAATGCCAAGAGATACAAATAATATCATATTCTGAAACAAGCGTAAGAAATTGACTTACCAAAATATTTATTCCCAAAGTAGTCAGAAACATAACCAACAAAATAAACAACAAGAATAAAGAGACCAATTTTTTTTTGATAAAACTCCTTGTTTCTATTTCATGATATGTAGCATTTAATTCAGAAATCATAGCACTGGTTCCTCGAGTTGCAAAATAAAAAGTAAAAATAATACTAAAAGACAATAAAGTGCCATTTTTTTTCAATATACCATCTATAGTATCTTTCACAAAACCAAAAGATTGTTCCGGCAAAAAGGTCTCCATCATTTCATACACTAAAGACACAAAATTGTCGATAGGGAGATATGCAACGATAGTAAATAAAAATAAAACCAATGGAAACAACGCCATGAAAAAGTTATATGACAAAGAAGCTGCTCTACGCGACAATTCACCTTTAACCAAACCCTTTATAAAAAACACTAATACATCAAAAATGGGTAAACCATCAAAACCCGGAAGGATAATCCTTCTTAATTGTATTTGTAGTTGTTTTACAAATCGATGATCAAGCACTTTGTTTTGTAGCTTCTGAATATCCATATAATCTATAATTAGTAAATGATATGGTGCATTATTATTTACAAATGCAAAAGTATGCTTTTTTACGTATAAAATCTCGGTTTACGATTATATGTTTAATAAAATATTCTTATTACAATAATGGTAAGCATTGTTTTTGTACCTGCAGTTTTTCAATTCGGTCCAAAGCGGATAGTTTTTGGTGCTTTGCTGTTAAAAAACAGCAAATTAAAAAGAATAAATCATTTTGATGATTTCAGTTTGAAAACACCAAAATAATAGCTACCTTTGCGGCTGTTAAAGAAAAAAAAGATGTTGCTTGATTATCAACATTAATATTTCGGCTTATTTTATTTTTAAAATTAATTTTCATAAAAAAACTTCGCAATATGAGTTTCGTTTCGACAAAAAATTTGAAAGGGGATGTTTTTGGTGGCTTAACCGCCGGTATTGTTGCTTTACCATTAGCCCTGGCTTTCGGTATTCAAGCATTTGGAGTAATTGACAGCAGTGAAGTCTCCAACATAGGAGCCTATGGAGCCATGGCAGGTTTGGTGGGTGCGATCATGATAGGTTTTTTTGCCTCTATTTTCGGTGGCACTCATTCTCAAATCAGTGGTCCTACCGGACCTATGACCGTTATTACAGCGACATTAATTTCCGGTATTTGGGCATCTTCCACTCCACAATCTATCGAAACTGTACTCATTGTTATGTCCATTACCGGTGTTTTATGTGGAGTGTTTCAAATTCTATTTGGCATTATAAAATTAGGTAAATATATACGGTATATTCCATATCCTGTACTTTCAGGCTTTATGAGTGGCATTGGAATTATCATTATTGTACAACAAATATATCCTTTATTCGGGTTAAAATCGCCGGTGTTAATCATTGATATGATTACACAATTTCCGGACAAACTCCAACAAGGATTTAACTTTCATGCTTTTGCTACCGGAATAGCAAGTATAGCCATTATTTTTTTATTTCCTTTATTGACAAAAAAAGTCCCCTCTACTTTAATAGCTTTGATTGTTGTAACTATCGTTACTGTCATTACGGGTTTCGATCCCAGATTGACCATAGGCGAAATACCCTCCGGATTACCCCTTCCTTTTTTTATGAATTTTTCTTTAGGAAACTTTGATTGGTTAGGTGCATTACAAATAGCTGTTATTCCAGCTTTAACTTTAGCCGGTTTAGGCTCTATCGATACCCTATTAACATCCGTCGTAGCCGATAATATTACACAAACCAAACACAACAGCAATCGTGAACTCATTGGCCAAGGAATAGGTAACATGGCAGCCGGTTTATTTTCCGGCATAGCAGGTGCAGGCGCAACCATGCGTACGGTAGTAAATGTGAAAAGCGGAGGGAAAACACAACTTTCCGGAATGATACATTCCTTGTTGTTATTAACTATTTTGCTCGGATTAGGTCGTTTTGTTAAATTTGTTCCTCTTTCGGTTTTAGCCGGTATTTTGATAACGGTCGGCATTAGTATCATTGATTTTAAAGGATTGAAAGATCTGTTTAAAATTCCTAAAGCAGATGCCTTTGTACTAATAAGCGTATTGATTTTAACCGTTTTTGTAGATTTACTCATTGCTGTTGGTATTGGTATGATAATCGCCTGCGTGCTTTTTATGAAACGAGCCAGCGATTTAGTGGAAAGTGGGTATCAATCCAGTGCCATGACAAGCTTCGATAAAGAATCACCCTGGGAGGACGAGAAAGACATGCCGGAAGAAATGCGCAATCAGATTTATATTCAACGTTTAAACGGCCCTATCTTTTTTGGCTCTATCACACGTTTCCAAGAAGTCATGAACGATATTCCCGACAATGTAAAAATTGTAATTATACGTATGCGATTGGTAAGCTTTATGGACCAATCGGGATTATATGCCATGGAAACAGCCATTAAAAAGTTACATGATAAAGGTATTACGGTTTTAATGACTATCATTCAACCACAACCTATGTATATGTTACAAAAAATGAATGTCATACCGGATTTAATACCCGAAGAAAAAACTTTTAAAACTTTTGAAGAATGTACCGGCTACTTAAAATCTATTTTTAAATAAATGTATCATCAAAACATACATATAAAAGATGTAATTTTGCAAACCTATATGTCCCATGGTGTAACGGTAGCACCACAGATTCTGGTTCTGTTTGTCTGGGTTCGAATCCTAGTGGGACAACAAATCATCCCTTTAATAGCATCTACCCTTCCCTATCTATCCATACCAAAAAGATGCTAATAGTAAAATTTTTCATAAAAAAAATTGATTTTTACTATATTTAGTATAGCATAATTTAGTACTTTTGCTCACAACAAATTATTTAATGATTAGTTTTTTTAATTATTTATGGAAACACGATATGTTTTTGTTACGGGTGGTGTTGCTTCTTCCTTAGGTAAAGGGATTATTTCATCTTCCTTGGCTACTTTACTAAAAGCAAGGGGATATAATGTAACCATTCAAAAATTAGATCCATATATCAATATAGATCCCGGCACGTTAAATCCTTATGAACACGGAGAATGTTATGTTACCGAAGACGGAGCTGAAACCGACTTGGATTTAGGACACTACGAGCGTTTCTTAAATGTGCCTACTTCGCAGGCAAACAATATTACAACCGGACGTATTTATAAAGATGTGATTGAAAAAGAACGCAGAGGCGACTTTTTAGGCCAAACCGTACAAGTAGTACCACATATTACCGACGAAATACAAACACATATCAAGCTGTTAGGCGATAATGGAAATTATGATTTTGTGATTACCGAAATTGGAGGTACCGTTGGTGATATCGAATCTTTTCCTTTCATTGAAGCCATACGTCAATTGCGTTGGGAATTGGGAAATAAATGCGTAACCATACATTTAACCCTTGTTCCATATTTAAAAGCTACGGGTGAATTAAAAACCAAACCCACTCAACATTCCGTTAAATCGCTCTTGGAACAAGGAGTACAACCCGATATCATTGTATGCCGTACCGAATACGAACTCAACGAAATATTACGTCGTAAAATCGCCTTGTTTTGCAACGTAAAACCTAATTGTGTCATGCAATCCATAGACGTAAGCTCCATTTATGACATCCCCTTGTTGATGTATAAAGAAGGTTTGGATAGAGAAGTCCTTTCTTTGATGCATATTCCTTTAACTACTGAACCTAATTTAGACTATTGGAAAGATTTCTTATATAAACTTAAATATCCCAAAACCTCTGTTACCATTGGTCTTATCGGAAAATATGTAGAACTACACGATGCATATAAATCTATTGGTGAAGCATTTATTCATGGAGGTGTCAGCAATGAATGTAAAGTAAAACTTGAATATATCCACTCCGAAGAAATTGACGAAAACAATGTAGATGAAAAGCTACATCATTTACACGGCATCTTAGTAGCTCCCGGTTTTGGGGAAAGAGGCATAGAAGGTAAGATTACTGCCATAAAATATGCACGCATACATAAAGTGCCCTTTTTCGGCATATGCTTGGGCATGCAATGTGCCGTCATCGAATTTGCTCGCAACGTATTAGGATATAAAGATGCTCATTCAACCGAAATGAATCCCCATACGACATATCCTGTGATTGACATTATGGAAGAACAAAAACACGTTTGTGATTCCGGAGGAACTATGCGTTTAGGCTCATATCCTTGCGAATTGAAAGAAGGCAGCAAAGTCATGAGCATTTATGGACAACAACACATCTTTGAACGTCACCGCCATCGCTACGAATTCAATAACAAATATGTAAGCGAATTCGAATGCAACGGCATGATTGCTTCCGGCATGAACCGCAATCAAAATTTGGTGGAGATTATGGAATTATCCGATCATCCGTGGTTTATCGGCGTACAATTTCATCCCGAGTATAAAAGTACCGTTGCCAAACATCATCCCTTGTTCGAACATTTTGTAAAAGCAGCTATTGATCACAAAATAAATCATTAACGATGAATCATACCCTCAACTGCAAAGGAAAGCTTCTCTCCTTGGAACATCCTTTAGTGATGGGAATTCTCAATGTTACTGAAGATTCATTTTATGACGGTGGACGATATTTTGGAGATGAAAAAAAATACCTGGCTCGGGTAGAGCAAATGCTGAATGAACAAGCCGATATCATCGATATAGGAGCCATGTCAACACGTCCCAATGCCCTGGAATTACCCGAAGAAGAAGAACTAAAACGAGTCAAAGAGGTTATAACTAACATTGTAAAGCATTTTCCCGATACGATTATCTCGGTCGACACCTGGCGTTCGAAAGTAGCCAAATCAGCCGTCGATGTAGGAGCTTGCATCATCAACGATATTTCAGGCGGCGAATTCGACACAGAGATGTTTGCTACCGTAGCTGCTTTGAAAGTGCCCTACGTTTTAATGCATACAAGTGCCAGACCTCAACTTATGCAACAATACACTCATTACGAAGATGTAGTGAAAGATATTTTCAAATACTTGAGTAAACGTTTACAAGAACTTTATGCTTTAAACGTATCGGATGTATGGATAGATGTAGGTTTCGGATTCGGGAAAACCATCGATCAGAACTATGAACTATTGCGTAATATTAAAACTTTTAGCTTATTAGATTGCCCTATAGTGTTGGCTTTATCACGTAAAACCATGTTTTGGAAATATTTGAACATTAGTCCGGAAGAAGCTCTTTATGCCACTTTAGCCGCTGAATCGTATGCTCTTATGCAAGGAATACAGATAGTACGCGTACACGATGTAAAAGCAGCCAAACAGACCATACAAATTATTGAAAAGATTAAAAATACCGGGAATAAATAAAGATTAAAAAAAAGTAACTACAAAAAAACTAGTTAATATTGTTCTTTATCATTGGGAAAATCCAACGATTTCACATCATGAATATAACGTTCGAGAGCAGTGGTTATTTCGGCGCTAAGGTTATGATAACGACGCAAGAAGCGTGGTGAAAACTGTTGAGTAATACCAAGCATATCATGTAAAACCAATACTTGTCCATCTACATCATGTCCTGCTCCTATACCGATGATGGGAATTTTAAGCGATTTAGTAACTTTAGCAGCTAATGAAGCGGGGATTTTCTCCAAAACAATGCCAAAACAACCCGTCTTCTCAAGCAAGAGAGCATCTTCCAACAATCGATTCGCTTCTTCTTCTTCAATAGCACGTACGGCATATGTACCGAATTTATTGATTGATTGTGGAGTAAGGCCGAGATGTCCCATTACCGGAATACCGGCTGTAAGGATGCGGTCAATGCTTTCAACAATTTCTTTTCCTCCTTCCAGTTTCACGGCATCAGCACCGGATTCTTTCATAATGCGTATGGCAGAATGCAATGCTTCCTTGGAATCGCCTTGATAGGTACCAAAGGGTAAATCAACCACCACCAAGGCACGCTCAACAGCACGTACTACCGAGGAAGCATGATAGATCATATGATCAAGGGTTATGGGTAAAGTGGTTTTAAATCCGGCCATTACATTAGCGGCCGAATCGCCTACCAAGATAATTTCCATACCTACCATTTCCAACAAACGAGCCATGGAATAATCGTATGCAGTCAGCATAACGATTTTTTCTTGGTTGTTCTTCATTTTTTGCAAAATATGGGTCGTGATTTTCCCTGCTGATTTGGATATAGTTGACATATTAAATCATTAAAATAGTAAACTTGGATTAACTCCGTGCTTCAATCAGTAAATTAAGCATGATAACGGCACAATCGCTGATAACGGAACCGGGTCCGAAAATAGCAACAGCACCTGCTTTATACAAGAAATCATAATCTTGCGGAGGAATTACCCCTCCAACAATAACCATGATATCTTCACGTCCTAATTTCTTCAATTCATCGATAATTTGAGGAACCAATGTTTTATGACCAGCAGCCAAGGATGAAACGCCGACAAAATGCACGTCATTTTCGACGGCTTGCTTGGCAGCTTCAGCCGGGGTTTGAAACAAAGGACCCATGTCTACATCAAAACCTATGTCAGCATAGGCTGTTGCAACGACTTTAGCTCCGCGGTCATGACCGTCTTGACCCATTTTAGCTATCATAATACGTGGACGACGTCCTTCGATAGCCGCAAATTGATCCGCTAATTCACACGCTTTCTTAAAGCTATCTTTATTTTTTGTTTCTGAACTATACACTCCTGATATAAGATTTATTTTTGCTTTATAACGACCAAAGACTTCTTCCATGGCCATGGATATTTCACCTAAAGATGCCCGTTTGCGGGCTGCTTCAATCGAGAGGGCTAAAAGATTCCCATTCCCTGTCTTGGCACATTCGGTAATAAGCTGTAAAGCTTGATTTACCTCCTCTTGATTTCTATTGGCACGCAATTGTTTCAACCGTTTTAGTTGTGCTTCACGAACAGCCGTATTGTCGACTTCTAAGGTTTCGATAGGATCTTCGTGTTCCAAACGATATTTATTTACTCCAACAATAATATCTTCACCGGAATCAATACGAGCTTGTTTACGTGCTGAAGCCTCTTCTATACGCATTTTGGGAATACCAGTTTCTATGGCTTTGGCCATGCCTCCTAATTTTTCGATTTCTTGAATGTGATTCCACGCTTTGTGAGCTATATCGTCGGTTAATTTCTCTACATAATACGAACCGGCCCAAGGATCGACCACACGACATATCTGAGTTTCTTCTTGCAGGTATATTTGAGTATTACGGGCAATACGAGCTGAAAAATCGGTTGGTAAAGCAATGGCTTCATCCAAAGCATTGGTATGTAAGGATTGAGTATGACCTAAGGCAGCAGCCATGGCTTCAATGCATGTACGTGCTACATTATTAAATGGATCTTGCTCAGTTAAAGACCATCCTGAGGTTTGACTGTGCGTTCGCAATGCCAAAGATTTCGGATTTTTAGGATTAAACTGCTTCACGATTTTTGCCCATAGCATACGAGCGGCACGCATTTTAGCAATTTCCATAAAATGATTCATTCCAATACCCCAGAAAAAGGATAATCGAGGAGCGAAGGAATCAATGTTCATTCCGGCATTTAAACCGGCACGTATATATTCCAAACCGTCGGCCAAGGTATACGCCAACTCTATATCGGCAGTAGCACCGGCTTCTTGCATATGATATCCTGAAATACTGATTGAATTAAATTTAGGCATATGTTTGGCCGTAAATTCGAATATATCGGCTATGATTTTCATGGAAGGAAGCGGTGGATAGATATAGGTGTTTCTGACCATGAATTCCTTTAAAATATCGTTTTGAATCGTACCGGTGAGCTTTTCCATACTCACGCCTTGTTCTTCGGCAGCTACAATATAAAAAGCCATGATGGGCAGTACCGCTCCATTCATCGTCATCGACACCGACATTCTATCCAAAGGTATTTGGTCGAAAAGAATTTTCATATCTAAAATAGAATCAACGGCAACACCGGCTTTACCCACATCACCCACTACCCTGCTGTGATCACTGTCGTATCCGCGATGAGTGGCTAAATCAAAGGCTATCGACAAACCTTTTTGTCCGGCAGCCAAATTTCTACGATAAAAAGCATTCGACTCTTCTGCCGTGGAAAAACCGGCATACTGACGTATAGTCCATGGTTTCATCACATACATCGTAGAATAAGGACCCCGCAAAAAAGGCGGTAAACCCGCGGCATAATGCAAATGCTCCAAGTCTTCCAAATCTTTGGCCGAATATACCGTTTTTAATGGAATTTGTTCGGCAGTTGTCCATTCTTCGGCAGGAAGAGAATCTTTTTTTGTACTTGAATTAGCAGGAGTCTTAAATGATATCTTTTCAAAATCAGGTCTCATTGCAATGTGTTAATTTTTATTTAAAAACTATGCAAAAGTACATCAAATTTTATTATGCAGGCGTATATATTCCATAAAATTATTTTTAATCGAAACAAGTAGCATCCATTTTTTCAAAAAAAATTATTGCTGTTGACAGAAAAAGCATCTGTTTTTAAAAAATCAATCCAAGCGATAGCGTCAACATGTCGCGATAATGTTCGGAATTTGGAATAATGGCTTGAAAACTTTTACGATAACCCACATCGAAGGTAAAGGAGTAAAGATCAAGTCCCAGTCCGGCAAGCAAATCCATATTGTGAATTTGCATGTTGCTTTTCAATAAACCAATATCATTTTTGGTTAAACGTACTAACGCCCGATATTGTAGTCCGGTTAAAAACCGTAAGGAAACGTTACGCCCTTCTACCAAGTGATATCCGAATTGCAATGGAAGAGACACATAACCCAATTCAATGCTATGAAGCTGTGTTGTTGAATCTATAAAATTCAACTTACATTTATTAATATGATAATCCAATCCTGTATGAGCATACAAACGCCCTCCAACTCGAAGTTGAAATCCTATATTATAGTTAAAGGTACTTTTGTATGTCCATACTTCCGTGAAATCTTTTTGATTACTAGGTATATCTAAACCGAATTTTATGCCCCAACGCAGCAATTCCTGTGCGGAAGTCTGAAAAGAACATACACTAAAAAAAATCAAACCGTAAATATATTTTGCTTTCATACGATGCTAAGTTTTAATTTTTGTTCAACAAATAATTTGATAAATTCGACCGATCCTTCTGTTCCCCATACAGAGGAATCCAGACATAAATGATAGGATTCGGCATAACCCCATTGTTTATTGGTATAATAATTATAATAATTCGCTCTTTTTTTATCCATCGTATTAATCAAATGCCGAGCTTGGTGTTCAGATATCCCCTTATTTTTTATGATAGTGGCTACCCTACTTTCTAAAGGTGCATGAATAAATATATTTATACAATTTTTAAAATCTCTTAATATGTAATCGGAAGTACGTCCGACAATGACACAGGAATTTTCAGAAGCCAGTTTACGAATAACGTCCGATTGCATTTGAAATAAGGCATTATTGCTTAATACGGTTTCATTATTGAAACCAAAAAGATTATGTGTAAGTGCATAAAAGAAATTACTGCTTGGTTTTTCATCGGCTTTTTCAAAATAGGTCGAATCCAAACCACTCTCTTTAGCGGCTAATTTAATCAAGGCTTTATCGTAAAACTTTATTTGCATTTTTTGAGCAAGCAACTTTCCTATTTCAACGCCACCACTTCCGGCTTGCCGACCTATATTAATAATAACATGTGAATTATTCATTGTATGATATATTTAATGAGGCACTTTCAATCTTTTTAATTGCTAAACAATATAAACAGGTCTATATATACAACGTAAATTTGTTTATTTATAGTCATTTACGTTTAATTATCTAAATGTTTTTTTTTGATTTGTAAACATTTAATTAAGTAAAAATAAGCGCAATAAAAGCTCCGAGAAAAAAATGTCAGTACGATTGTTATGGCTGATACTACTGACAAAAAATGATCTTCTCATGTTTTTACAGACTTTTTAAGTTTTACAAAAATATAACATTTTATCCTTTGTTTTCGTATTTCCGTGTTTTTTCTTTCAACCAAAATACGACCCTAAGCCCGTGAATCGCAACCTCAATCGTAAATTGTCAGTTGTCAGTTGTCAGTTGTCAGTTTTTCAGAGAGTTGACTTGCTACTTGCGACAAATTTTAACCGCAGAGAACACAAAGAGTTTACGCAAAGGGAACCGACATTGTCTTTTCCGACGAAAACTTGAAATTATTAAAACCTTTTTGTCTAATCATTCGTTTCTCAAAGCTGCTAAAGGCTTATATTATATTCATTCTGTTTGGATTAAAATTGTTGAAAATGTTCGTGGAATTAAAACACTTTTAAGGAGAAACAAGGGATGGATTATTGAAACCATCGATTTTGTTATTCCATTAATGGGTTTGAAACATGCATGCAAGCTTTTCCAAATCACTACAAACCAATTTTATGCATGGAAACGAAAAGTTCAATGCGCCCTTTCGCCTATAGATATTTGCATGAAACAAAATCCGTTAACTGTTTCTCCAACTGAACTTAATATAATAAAAGAATTTGTTAAGGATCAAGAATATAAAAATTTTCCTTTGGTAG
>Ga0265294_10003700_pt1 | contig 19393 bp, 21 predicted proteins | sample MunlanPumphouse3_FD_192504 | JGI IMG/M metagenome (GOLD analysis project Ga0265294, IMG submission 192504) | Groundwater microbial communities from a municipal landfill in Southern Ontario, Canada - Pumphouse #3 | ecosystem: Environmental > Aquatic > Deep subsurface > Groundwater | place...
TGACCAGCCAAGAATATTTGTATAAGGAAATTTTTTAATTTTTGGAAGTTTCATAATTTTCGTATTTTATCATTTTAATGATTAATCATCAAACATTTACTTTATTTAAATGGAAATTAAAGAAGATTTTATAGTATTATTGTATAATATTAATATGAAAAATTATTTTAACATAACATCCGGTTTTAATAATATTGAATCCATATCTAAAATCAAACAAGCAGGGGCAACTGAACTTTATACAGGTTTTTTTGATCAAAATATAAATAAAAAATGGCCGATATCATTTAATATTTTAAACAGAAGAGGGGAAGATGCCAATTTTAATAATTGGGATGAATTTTGTCTAGCAATATGTGAATCAAAAAAATTCAATCTTCCGGTATATGTTACTTTTAATGGACTTTATACAGAAAAACAACATAGAATAATTTTAGATACAATTGATAAAGTTAGTGAATTAGATGGAGTAAAAGGAATAATTGTAAATGATATGGCGCTTTTACTTCTTTTACAAGAGAGAGCGTATAATAAAGAAATAGTTGTTTCTACAGGTGGTACAACATTTAATACTCAAACTGTACAATTCTATAAATCATTAGGCGCAAAAAGAATAATTTTAGACAGGCAATTACCAATAAAAGATATTGTCAATATAATTAATACAGACAAAACATTGCATTATGAAATTTTTGGTTTTGGCGGCAGTTGTTTTTTTATTGATGGTTTTTGTTCATTTTTCCATTGTTCAGAAAATTTAGATTACACTAAAAAAATAGTACATACCCACAATGTAAATCAATTTAATACAGGATGTCACTTAATAGAAAGTAATATCAAAAAATATCAGAAAGAATACAATTCAATTTATAAAAATTATAATGTTGTAGGAGAAAATTTTTTAGATAATATGAGACATAGCTGTAACTTATGCAATTTATATGATTTAAGAGAATTTAAAAATATATCATTAAAAATTGTTAATAGAAAAAATTCCACAGTGTCTTTTGTTGAAGTTGTAAAATTAGCGATAGACAAATTAAAAGTAGTAAAAACAAAATCGGAATACATAAAGTATTGTAAAAAAATATTGGAAGAAGAAAAAATTTTCAAATGTAAAGAAACACAATGTTATTACAAATAAAAAATATGAAAATAGAAAAAATAAAAATTATCAGCAATATAGATAATCTAAATAAATGTGGAAAATACAATAGAATTTATTTTGGCGATGAATTTTGCCAGATGAAAAATCCGCAATTAAAAGATTTAAAATATATTGTTTCAAATATAAATAATCAAAAATTCAGCATAGTCTTTCCATATTTAACAGAACAATATTTAAAACAAGTAAAACAACTAATTTCTTTTATATCAAAATATCCCGCAATATTTGATGAAATTATTTTTAATGACTGGGGATTATTTTATTTTATCAGGAAAAATTACCCAGATATCAAACTTGTATTGGGCAGACTTTTAACAAAACAGAAAACTGATCCATTTGCGACAGAAATAATTGCAAATAAACAAAAAATTATAGCCTCTGAAAATAATATATTTGTTCCTAAAAAAGTTTCAAATGAGGCAGTTGAATATTTTAGTGAAACTTTTATAAATTCTAAAATTTTTCAGAAATTTATGAGTAATCATAATATAGTAAGAGTTGAAATAGACAATTTAAATTGGGATATAAAAGTAAAATTACCAAAAAATATTAAAGCATCAATTTATTATCCATATGTAAAAATTTCTACAACCAGATTTTGCGGATATCTGAATATGTTAGAAAATAATTGCACAAAACAATGTGATAAATTTAATATTGAGTTAAACAAATACAGGTCACAATACAACTATATAATTAAGGGCAATACTGTGCTATTCAAAAATGATAAATTGCCAACTATTAAACAATTAGAAAAAAACGGTGTAGACAGGATTATTTTAAATGATTAGCAATAAAAATGTAGTATCAATAATAATTCCATGTTTTAATGCTTTAAAATATACAAAGCAATGTATTGAAAGTGTTTTAAAGTCCTCAACATATAATTATGAATTGATATTAATCAACAATGGTTCAACTGACGGAACAAAACAGTATTTTCAAGAATTAAAATTAAAACCAAAAGATAGTTTACAGAAAATAACACTAATTCAATTACAAAAAAATATTGGTGTTGCCAGTGCATTAAATTTAGGAATTTCAAAATCTATTGGCAAATATATATGTTATTTAAATAATGATGTTGTTGTAACAAAACAATGGATTGAAGGATTAGTCAGAGCTTGTAAAGAAAACAAAAATAATGCAATTGTAGGGACATTATTTAATGCTTTTGAAAATAAACAATTTATTAAAGAAGTTGAAAAAGACAAAAAAGAAATTGACAGAGTTGCTGAAACAATATATTTGTTAAATAAAAACAAAGTTAAGAAAGCAAAAACGATACATGGCTTATGTATGTTGATCAAAAAAAGTATTTTTTCAAAAGTTGGTTTTTTTAATGAAAGTTTTTATCCGTGTTTTGGTGAAGATATAGAGTTTTGTAAAAGAGTAAAAAAAGAAGGATATAATCTAGTAGATGCATTAGATGTTTTTATTTTTCATTATTGGAATAAATCTGTCAGGTCTAAAGAATTTAATAAACAGAATAAAAGCATTGAAAAAGTTATGCAAAACCATTATAAAAAATTTGCTATACCCAAAAAACATAAAATATAAAAATAATTAACAAATTCTTGGATACTGGTCTAAGTCGCTGCTGACAAGTTTTCTGTAACTGTCTAAAGGTGTTTTTATCCATACACCTGTTTTATCTTTAACAACTTTTCCTATTACTTTAGCATCTTTACCCAGAGGATTTTTTTTCATTGCCTGTAACACTTTTTCAGTATATTTGTGAGGTTGTATAGATAGTAGCTTGCCTTCGTTTGCCATATGAATAGGATCTAATCCTAAAACTCTGCAAAATGATTTTACTGCATTAGATATTGGTATTTCTTTTTCGTCTATTACGATTGCAACTTTAGAAGTTTGAGATATTTCATTTAATACCGCTGATACTCCGCCTCTTGTCGGGTCTCTTAATACATGGATTTTTTTACATACTTTTAAAATATCAGAAACTAATCCGTTTAAAAGATTGCAGTCACTTTTAATTTTAGTTTTAAAATTAAAATTATTCCTGTGCATCATAATTGCAGATGTATGTTCGCCGATATTCCCGCTTACTATAATGTCGTCGCCTTCACAAGCATTGCTTGCAGATATATCAATATTGTTTTCAACAATACCAATAGCTGATGTATTAATAAATATTTTATCTACTTTTCCTTTGTTTACAACTTTTGTATCTCCGGTAATAATTTTTACATTCGCTTTTTTTGCAGTTTGTGCAATTGATGCAGAAATTTTAAGTAAATCATTTTGACTAAAACCTTCTTCTATTATCATTGCCAAAGACATAACTAATGGCTTTGCTCCCATCATTGAAATATCATTAATAGTTCCGCAAACTGAAAGTTTACCTATATCTCCGCCATTAAAAAATATCGGATCAATTACAAAAGAATCTGTTGAAAAAACAAGTTTGTTATTAAATAAATTAAATAGTCCCGCATCATCCATTTTGTTTAAAATTTCATTATTAAAATTTTTCTTTATTTCTTTTATAAGTAAATTTGATTTTTCACCGCCTGAACCATAAGATAAGTCTATAGTTTTATTTATCATTATGTTCTCCATATTTATAATAGCTTGCACATACTCCTTCAGAAGATACCATACATGGACCAATTGGTGTAACAGGGGTACATTTTTTTGCAAAATTCTGACAATCTGTAGGTTTGTATTTGCCTGTAAATAATTTACCACAAATACAAGTGTTTTGATTGTCTGTTTTTCTATTTAATCTTTTAAATTTATTCAAAATATTAAAATTTTCATATTGTTTATTTAATTGTAATCCGCTGTTTTTAATATCTCCAAGGCCTCTCCACAGTGCATTAGTTTGGGTAAAGACTTTTTTTACAATATATTGTGCTATTGGATTTCCATTTTCACTTACGACAGAGTCATAACAATTTAAAAGTTTATAATTTTTTTGTATATACATATTATATAAGTTATCAATAGCTGTTTTTAAAGTAGTATGAGTAAATCCTGCTACTACACAAGCTATATTATATTTATTAGAAATAAATTCAAATGGTTTGTATCCTATTACTGCACATACATGCCCTGGTAAAAGAAAGCCGTCAACATCTAATTGTTTTGATTGTAATAGAGAATCTAGTGCAGGTATTATTGTTTTTAGCGCTGAGAATATATAAAAATTTTTAATTTTTTTTGCTTTAGCTTGAATAATAATACTGGCAACTAAAGGAGATGTTGTTTCAAATCCTACGGCGATAAAAATAACATTTTTTTTGCAATTATTTATTGCAATATTTAGTACTTCAGTTACAGAATATATTATTTTAATGTTATCTTGTGGTAATTTTTCTAATGATATTTCTAAATCGCTGGAAGGCACCCTTATCATATCACCGAAAGAAACAATAATGTTATCTTGGTTTTTTGCTAATTCTATTATGTAGTCAATATCTTCTTGAGAAGTTACACATACAGGACATCCGGGACCTGACAAAAAATCTATAGTTTCTGAATATATATTTTTAATGCCAAATTTCGCTATTGCAAAAGTATGTGTACCGCAGACTTCCATAAATTTAGCTTTTATTTGTTTAGTCATTTAATTTAAAATTTTGATACTTCTGTACCACAAGTATAATTCTTTAATTTATCTATTATTTTTTTATAATCTGATTCTACAATTAAATTGTCCAGATGATTTTGTTTCATAAAGCCATCAGAAACAGATCTGTTTAAAAATTTTACAAAGTCGTTAAAAAAGCCATTAATATTTAATAGCGCACAAGGTTTTTGATGTAGAAACAATTGTCTCCAAGTTAATATTTCTGTTATTTCTTCAATAGTTCCTATTCCGCCGGGTAAAGCAACGAAATAATCTGAAATTTTATACATGGTAGCTTTTCTAGAGTGCATATCTTGTACGACCATTAATTCAGTTACTTTTGTATTGCTGAGTTTTTTTTCTGAGAGAAATTTTGGTATAACCCCAATAACTTTACCACAATTATTAATAACAGTATCAGATATAGTTCCCATTAAACCTATATTTCCGCCGCCGTAAACAAGTGTTAAATCATTTTTCACAATTTCTTTTGCAAATTCTTCAGCAATAACTTTATATGTATTGTTTAACCCAATACTTGATCCGCAAAATACACAGATTGATTTGTTCATTTTATAATAATGTGTCCTTAATATCTTTTAACATTTTTAAAGCTTCTTTTTTATCTATTTTTTGTAGAGCAAATCCTGCATGAACCAATAGAAAATCTTTTATTGCAATTTGTTTTAGTAATCTGATATCAACAATATCTTCCAGACCTGAAAAATCTACAAGAGCTTTGTTATCAGCTAATAATTTCTTTACTTTACAAACATTTGCTATACACATATATTTTTCTCTAAATAATTAAAGACTATCTTAAAAAAATGTAGATAGTCTTTAAAATAAATTAATTTAAAAATTTATTACTTTTGTTGAATTTTTTGTAAAGCATTTTCTGAATATTTTCTTACTTCTTTGTTTTTGTCATTTAATAATTTTTTAAGAGGTTCTATTGCAGAATTTGCTTTTTGTCCCATATCTGCAAGTTCTGTGATAGCTCTAAGTCTTACTTCATTATTTTTGTCAGATAATAAAGTTATTAAGTCAGGAATAGTTTTTTCTGATGCCCCGCCAATATTCATTAAAGTTTCTCTAGCAAGTTGAGTAATTTTAGGATCTTTATCTTTCAATAATAATATTATATTTGGAATATAATCATTTGCTTCTTGACCCATTTTAGAAAAAATTGATAGTACAAGAGATCTTTCTTCAAAAGGTTTATCAGTTAAATAAGCAATTAATGGAATAGCTTGATCTTTAGAAGGAATTCCAATTTTATTTATAGCAACATAAGCAGGAGACTTGAAAATTTCTTGTTGGGCGGTTAAATCTATTAATTGTGGAAGACATTCCATAGAGTATTGTCCCATATTACCAAGGCATTCTATAGCTGCAACTTTAACAAGTTCATTGTCTTGTTTTAAAAATTGTTTTATTTTTTCCAATGCTCCAACTTTTACAGCTAGGCTTGCCATTGGCGGTAATACAGATAATACTTTTTGTTTTATTGTAGGATTTTCATCATCTAATAATATGACAATATCATTTATTATAGGCTCGCATAAAGTACCAAATTTTGAAACGACTTCAAGAGCATCTATTTTTTCATGTTGTTTATCTGATTTTAACATTTTTGAAATGGTAGCTAGAATTTTTTCTTTGGCAGCAATATTTTTTACTTTAAATAACATTTCAATAGTAATTGCTCGTACATTTTTGTCATTGTAGGAAATAAATTTGATAACTTGATCTAAAGCTAAGTCTGGATTTTTTTCTATGGAACGTTTATAGCAGTTATATGCTTTTTGGAAATCACCTTTTGAAAAATATATATCTCCACTGTTCTTTTCACAAATCGCAATATCTTTTCCTGCTTCAATAGATTTTTTATAAAATACGATAGCTTTTTCGTATTCTCCATCTTCTTGGTACTCAACTGCTTTTCTTAAATTTGAATTACCACAAGAACATAAGCAGCAAACAGAAAAAAATATTACAAAAAAAACTTTAAAATTCATTTTTATCCTATATCCGTTGTAAATTTCTTATATATTTTACTAATTTCTTATATATTTTACAATATTTTATTATATGGTTAATAATTATGACAATGGAAAATAAATCTAGAATATTGTACAATATTTATATAGTTTAAGAAAACTTAAATAAAAATATTTTTTTAAATTTATAAATAAATACAATAAATATAAATGTTATATGAAATTGATAAATAAACTAATTGTATTAAGTACTTGACTTATGCAATAAAAATATATAAAATCTCATATTCAATATATTTAAAGAAGGCGGTTTTGGGAAAATGAAAAATGGTAAGACTTATCTTCCAAAAGTGGAAGAAATAAAAAGAAAATGGCATTTTATAGATGCTGATGGTGAAGTTTTGGGGAGATTGGCAGTTAGAGTAGCAACTTTATTAAGAGGGAAAAGAAAAACAATTTATACTTCTCATATAGACTGTGGGGATTTTGTTGTTTTAACAAATGTTTCTAAGATAGTTCTTACTGGTAATAAATTAGAGCAAAAAACAGCATTTTCTTATTCTGGATATCCAGGCGGGGGAAAATTAGTTCCTTATTCAAAATTAATGGCAGAAAGTCCAGATAAAGCTATTCGTTTAGCAGTAAAAGGTATGTTGCCAAAGAATAAGCTTGCTGACAGACAATTGACAAGATTAAAACTTTTCAAAGGCGAAGAACATACACATCAAGCACAACTTATTAGTGAAAAATAGTAGATTTAGGAGAAATAAACAGATGAATAATGCAGGTTATTTAAGTACTGGAAGAAGAAAAAATGCAGTTGCAAGAGTAAGAACTTCAGATGGTAGTGGAAAAATAGTTATAAATGATAAAACTGTTGATGATTATTTTGCTGGTTTAGAAAGACATAAAAAAGTTGCTTTAAAACCTTTTGAATTTTGGACAGGAATGAAAAAGTTTGACTATTATATAAATGTTGTTGGTGGTGGTGTTTCTGGTCAAGCCGGAGCAGTAAGCCATAGCATAGCAAGAGCTTTATTAGTTTTGGAACCATCATTAAAAGAATCATTAAAAAAAGAAGGATTATTAACTAGAGATTCCAGAATGGTTGAAAGAAAGAAACCTGGAAGACCAAAAGCAAGAAAGAAGTTCCAGTTTTCAAAGAGATAATACCATATCATTATATATTAAAACACTCTTTACATTATGTAAAGAGTGTTTTTTTTATATTTATAAAAAGAATTGTGAAATTTTATTATCTGTAATTGATAAATTGTAAAGGCAATGAGAAATTAGCTGATTTTAGATATGTTATAACTGCTTGGAGTTCGTCTTTTTTAGGGGATGAAACTTTTATTTTCCCGCCTTCTATCTGTGCATTAACTTTAAGCTTTGAATTTTTAATTAATTTTGATAGTTCTTTAGCTTTTTCTGAAGGTAAACCACTGACGAGTTCTATTGTTTGTCTTACAGTTCCTTCAAAAGATTGTTCTGTAGGTTTATATTCTAATGATTTAAGAGATACTCCTCTTTTTGCAAATTTCCCTTCAACAATATCTATTAAAGCTTTTAATTTAAAATCATCATCACCAACTAATATAATTTTCTTGTCAGTTTTATTATATTCTATTGACGATTTGGAATTTTTAAAATCAAATCTCTGTGAAAGTTCTTTTTGTGCTTGATTTATAGCATTATCGACTTCCATAAAATCTACTTCTGATACGACATCAAATGAAAAATTACTAGCCATGATACTATCCTCCCATACTTAAATAACTATTTGTGATTATACATTTTACAGTACAGTTTGTACAATTTTCTATATTTTTTCTAAACTTATTCTTGCTAAATCTTGATCTACTTTTAAAACTTTAACTTTAATTGTATCTCCAACAGATACAACTTCGTGTGGACTTGAAATAAATTTATCACTTAACTTTGAGATATGAACTAAGCCATCTTGATGGACACCTATATCTACAAAAGCACCAAAATTTGTTACATTTGTAACAGTTCCGTCCAAAACCATATTTTCTTTTAAATCTTCCATAGAATTTATATCAGAACTAAATTCTGTAGAAGAAAAATCTTTTCTTGGATCAACACCTGGTTTTTTTAATTCTGCAATAATATCATTTAATGTTAAAGAGCCAACAGTATCAGATATGTAATTTTTCAAATTTATTCTTGATATTGCAGTTATATTTCCAATTAAATTTTCAGGAGTCATAGATAAATCTGATGCCATTTTTTCAACAATAGGATAACTTTCAGGATGGATAGCAGAGTTATCTAAAGGAGTATCCCCATTTGCTATTCTTAAAAAACCGGCACATTGTGTAAAAGTTTTAGGGCCAAACATACTGACATTCAATAATTCATTTTTATTATTAAAAGAACCATTTTTTACTCTATATTGAACAATATTTTTTGCTGCTAGTTTACCTATACCTGCAACATAACTTAACAATTCACTAGATGAAGAATTTAAGTTTACTCCAACAAAATTTACACATGATTCAACAGTGTCATCTAAATTTTTCTTTAAGTGTGTTTGATTAACATCATGTTGGTATTGTCCTACACCAATAGATTTAGGATCAATTTTTACAAGTTCAGCTAAAGGATCTTGCAATCTTCTTGCTATACTGATTGCACCTCTAACTGTAACATCCAAATCAGGGAATTCACTTACAGCAAGTGGTGATGCTGAATATACAGATGCTCCGGCTTCACTTACAACAATAGCTTTTGCTTTTAACTCATTCTTTTTTAGAACAAAATTGATAAAATTAACAGTTTCTTTTGAAGCAGTTCCATTTCCTATTGCTATAAGTTCAACATTATATTTTTTTATAAAATTAACAACTATGGCTTGAGATTCTTCTAATCTGCACATTGGTTCATGCGGGAATATTGGCTTATATTCTTTAAAATTACCATTTTTATCTATTATTGCAATTTTACATCCACTTCTAAAACCAGGATCTACACCCATAATGACTTTATGGCCTGCAGGTGAAGCAAGAAGTAAATTCTTCGCATTTTTTGCAAATACATTGATAGCTTCTTTATCTGCTTCTTCCATTTTTGCCAAAAATATTTCAACTTGAAGAGAAGGGTATAAATGTCTGTCGAAAGCAGTTTTCATAGATGTGTATAACTCCGGATAAAACAAACACATGTTGCTTTTAACTACTTTTGAAGAAATAATATCTATTGCCTGTTCATTATCAATATCTATTTTCCAAGTTAATATTTCTTCTTTAGCTCCTCTTCGTATAGCTAGTATTCTATGCGAAACTATTGCTTTAAGAGGTTCTGAATAATCATAATACATTTCAAATTTGGTTTTTTGTTCTTCAAAACCTTTTCTGACTTTTGATTTCATAATACCTGTATTCAATATAAAAGTTCTAATTAAACCTCTAAATACGGCATTATCTGATATTTGTTCTGCAATAATATCTATTGCTCCTGACAATGCTTGTTGAATTGTTTCAATACCTTTTTCTTTGTTTAAATATTTTGAAACAATTTCATCTTTACTTGCTTTGCCAACCATAATCTTTTGTTCTAATATTTCATTTGCTAATGGTTCAAGTCCTTTTTCTTTAGCAATTGTAGCTTTTGTAGTTCTTTTAGGTTTAAATGGAAGATATATATCTTCTAATTTTTGTTTTTCTTTACATTCTAGTATTTGTTTTTGTAATTCAGGAGTAAGTTTTTTTTGTTCTTCTATACTTTTTAAAACGGTTTCTTTCCTTGTTTCTATTTCTATATAGTATTGTAATTTATCTGAAACATTTCTTACTTCGGTTTCTGTTAAGTTCCCTGTTTTTTCTTTTCTATATCTTGAAATGAAAGGGACAGTATCTCCTTGTCCAAGCATACTTACAGTACTTGCTACCGAAATAGAATTTATGTTTAAATCTTCTGATATCCATTTAATAATTTTCTGTGCACTCATATTTATTCCTTTTGAACATAAAAAAGGAGTTAATCATAGAAAATAATAATTTCCAAGATTAACTCCGTATTTTTTATTTTTTGCCAACGATTTTGAAGACTTTTGTTCCACAATCAGGGCAAACACCCTTAATTGCTTTCATTCCGTTCTTCATAATGACATCTTCAGGATTTTTGACTTCTACTTGTTTTTTACATTTCATGCATCTTGCTTCTGCCATTTGTGGGCCTCCGTTACTAGACTATTGAGTGTCAATACTCTACTTTTTTTTATTTGATTTGTAAAGAGGTAAGAGAAATTTTAAAAAATAATTAATAGCAAAATATTGGTATGCAATTTTAGGCTAAATATACTTTTATATATATAAATTGAAGTATAAAATAAAAAAACCCGATTAATTACCGGGTTTTTTTATTTTATCTTTTAAACAATGTTATTTCTTTTTTGCTTTCTTAGCTACTTTCTTAACAACTTTCTTAACAGCTTTCTTAGCTACTTTCTTAACAACTTTCTTAGCTACTTTTTTAACAGCTTTCTTAGCAGTTTTTTTCTTCTTTGTTCCACCTCTGCTCATTTTTGCTCTTGAAACATCACCATTTTTGTCTAAGAAATAAAGGAACCCTTTTTCTTTTTTTATACCAGCTTTAGAAACTTTGCTGGCTTTGCCACCTTTTTTTCCGCCTCTTGCCATTGCTGCTCTTGAAACATCACCATCTTTATCAATGAAGTAAAGATATCCATCTTCCCTTTTTACACCAATTTTAGCAACTTTTTCTGCCATTGTTTTGCCCCTCCTTAATAAAATTACTACTGTTTAGTTATATAATCCTACAAGACTGCAAAATCAAATATTAGTTTTTGAACCGGAAGATTCCTTTTTTGTTATTATTTTATCTTTTAACCAACTATCTACAATATCTCTTGAAAATCTATACTGTTTACCTATCTTAGAAGCAGGTATCTTTTTTTGTCTAATCAAATTATATATTGTAGATTTCCCAATACCTAAATATTGAGATAATTCCTTAATATCCATAACTTGTTTATTGTCATTTTTATTTTCCATTTGTTATCACTCATTATCTTTATTTTGTTTTTACAGCTATAATATTACTTTATTTATTTAATTTTGTCAATATGTATCATTTGTTATTTAATTATCTATTTTAGTTTTGTTTGTATATGTAATTTTGCATGCAGTAGTATTTAGTAGTATTCAAAGCGTTTTAGTAGTTTATAATGTTAATTAATCTTGTTACTTTGTGTTTGTTATCAAATTATGATTTATATAAAAACAAAATAATTATAAAGAGAAAATTATAATTATAATAAAAAGATATTTTAAAATATTAAGGGATGTTTAAATTGTTGGATATGTTAATGATTGTTCAAAATATGATGGTTCTAATGTGTCAATGCCTTTTCTATATAAGTTGTTAAACAAATATTTTGATATTGATTGCATTGTTAAAACATCAGCCATTGCTCTGTGTTGTTCTTTTACTTCAATATCTAAAATTTCAGCGATGTTGCCTAATTTATTTGAAGAAAAAGAAAAATACTGTCTAGATATTGTTAATGTATCGATAAAATACATTTCAGGAGGTTGAATATAATTTTCCATTATTTCTTTTGAAATAAAATTTAAATCAAAAGAAGCATTGTGGCAAATCAAAACAAATCCATCTATAAAATTTGCCACTTCTTGTGCAACATCAGCAAATTTTGGAGAATCTTTCAGCATATCATCTGTGATACCATGTATTTTTGAGCATAGTTCCGGCATAAGTTGGTTAGGATTTATTAATTGATTAAAAGTTGTTTCAATACCATCAGATACCTTTAACATGGCGATTTCACAAATTCTTGCACCTTGGCTTAAAGATAGACCTGTTGTTTCTATGTCCAAATAAACAATATTATTTGGATTATTTGTTCTCATTAATGGTGGTATCATATATTTCCTTAAAAGTATATTCGAGTATTATACATTTTTTTTATGGAAAAGAATATTTATTTATAAAATATTGTATAAGTTGAGAAATATATTGTAAAATATATGTTAAAATATAATTATATTATTGGGGAAATAAATGGATACAAAATGTGAAGTAAATAATTATTTGATGCAGACATATAAAAGAACCGATATTGTCGTCAAAAAAGGAAAAGGACAGTATCTTTGGGATGAAGATGGTAAAAAATATACAGATTTTTTTTCTGGTATAAGTGTCTGTAATTTGGGACATTGTAATCCTGTTGTGAATTCTGCGATAAAAAAACAATTAGATTGTTTTTTACATGTTTCAAATCTATATTATGTAAAACCACAGGCTGATCTTGCGAAGGAACTTGTAAATAGGTCATTTGGTAAAGGAGCAAAAGTCTTTTTAGCAAATTCCGGTTCCGAAGCAAATGAAGGTGCCATAAAAATGGCAAGAAAATTTGGTAAAGAAAATAAAACAAAAAACAATAAAGATAGATATGAGATTATTACATTTAAAAATTCTTTTCACGGCAGGACACTTGCAACGCTTTCTGCTACTGGTCAGGAAAAATTTCATAAAATAATTACTCCTCTTGTTGAAAAATTTGTTTATGCTGAATTTAATGATATAAATTCGGTTAAAAAACTTATAAACGAAAAAACTGTTGCAATTATGGTTGAACCGTTTCAATGTGAAGGCGGTATGATACCGGCAAAAAAAGATTTTTTGAAAGAGCTTCGTCAGCTTTGCGACAAGCATAATCTTCTTTTGATATTTGATGAAGTCCAATGTGGTATGGGCAGAACTGGAAAGCTTTTTGCTTGGCAGTACTATGGAGTAAAACCTGATATTTTTACATTGGCAAAATCGTTGGCAAACGGGTTGCCTTTGGGAGCGATTGTAGCTAATAAAAAATTGGCAAATTTATTTGTTTTGGGTGATCATGGTTCAACTTTTGGCGGAAATCCCATATCCTGTGCAGCCGGATTTGCTGTGTTAAAATTGATGACACCAAAATTATTAAAGGAAGTTTCGGATAAATCAAAATATTTTATTAAAGGTATAAATGAATTAAAGAAAAAATATTCTTCCATAAAAGAAATCAGGAATGTCGGTCTTTTAGTAGGAGTTGAACTTGATTTACCTGCTAAAGATATAGTAGAATTTTGTCTCAACAAAGGACTTTTGATTAATGGTCCAAAAGAACATGTTTTAAGATTTTTACCATCATTTGTAATTACAAAAAAAGATATTGATTTTACAATTAAAATATTGGGGGAAGCATTCAAATGTCAAATGTTAAAAAAGTAGTTGTAGCTTATTCAGGCGGGTTAGATACTTCAATAATTATTTCTTGGATAAAAGAAAAATATAATGCAGAAGTTATAGCTTGTTGTGTTAATGTAGGACAAGGTAAAGAACTTACAGGCCTTAAAGAAAAAGCAATAAAAACAGGAGCATCAAAAGCATATATTATAGATGCACAAAAAGAATTTGTTAAAGACTATATATATCCTGCAATTAAAGCAAACGCTTTATATGAAAACAGATATTTGTTAGGAACATCACTAGCAAGACCTGTTATTGCAAAAAAAATTGTTGAAATTGCAAAGAAAGAGAAAGCAGATGCAATTTGTCATGGTTCAACCGGGAAAGGAAACGATCAAGTAAGATTTGAACTCGCTTTTAAAGCATTAATGCCGGAAGCAAAAATTATTGCTCCATGGAGAGAATGGGAAATTAAATCAAGAAATGATGCTATAGACTATGCTAAAAAAAGGAATATTCCTATACCTGTAACAAAAGCAAAACCTTACTCTTCAGATGCAAATTTATGGCACATATCATATGAAGGCGGTATATTAGAAGATACAGCAAACGAATATGATGAAGATATGTTCCAAATGACTGTTTCACCAAAAGATGCACCTAATAAAGAAACATTTGTAAAAATAGATTTTTTAAAAGGTGTCCCTGTATCTATTAATGGAAAATCTTTTGAACCGGTTGCTCTCATTAAAAAGCTTAACGAGGTAGCAGGTGCTAACGGAGTAGGAAGAATAGATATAATTGAAAACCGTTTGGTTGGGATGAAGTCCAGAGGCGTTTATGAAGCACCGGCAGCAACGGTTTTATATTTTGCTCATAATGAACTTGAAACAATGACATTAGACAGAGATACATCGCACTATAAAGAAATATTAGCACACAAATATGCAGAACTTGCATACAATGGTGTTTGGTTTTCACCACTTAGAGAAGCTTTAGATGCTTTTATTAATATTACACAGAAATATGTTACAGGTTCAATAACATTAAAGTTATATAAAGGAAATGTTTTTGTTGTTTCAAGAAAAGCAAAAAGTCCTTTATATTGGGAAGAATTAGCAACATTTGATAAAGACGAAATTTATAATCAAAAAGATGCAGAAGGTTTTATAAATTTATTTGGTTTGCCAACAAAAGTTAATGCACTTTTGAGAAAAGGGAAATAAATGAAAAATTTTGAACAGTTTATAGGTTCTTTTTCTTTTGACAACAGACTAGCAGAAGTTGATATTATTGGTTCTGTTGCTCATACACAAATGCTTGTTAAAACAAAAATAATTTCTTCAAGTGATGGCAAAAAAATAATTGCAGGTCTAAAATCAATACTGAGAGATTTACAAAAAGGTTGGCAGTTGCCACAAGAAGAAGACATACATTTTGCAGTAGAAAAAGAGCTCATAAAAAGAATCGGTCCTGTTGGCGGCAAGATGCATACAGCAAGAAGCAGAAATGATCAAGTTGCCACTGATTTAAGATTATATGTAAGAGAAGAAATTTACAAAATTATTGAAATGATAAATTCTTTTCAGGCTGTGATTGTAAAAAAAGCAGAAGAGAGTATAGATATTATAATGCCGGGTTATACACATTTGCAGCCTGCTCAACCTATTATAGGTTCTCATCATTTATTAGCTTATGCTTGGATGCTGGAAAGAGATAAACAAAGATTATTTGATTGTTTAAAAAGAACAAATATTATGCCTTTGGGAAGTGCAGCTCTTGCAGGGACATCATTTAAAATAGATAGAAAATATACTGCAAAAATTTTAGAGTTTGATTTTATTAGTGATAATTCTTTAGATGCAGTAAGTGATAGGGATTTTGCAGGAGAATATATTTTTGATCTTTCTATGATAGCGATGCATTTATCAAAACTTAGTGAAGAAATTATTATATGGTCATCTGTTGAATTTAATTTTATAAAAATTGATGACAAATTTACTTCCGGTTCATCTATTATGCCACAAAAAAGGAATCCGGATTGTGCTGAAATAATCAGAGGAAAATCCGGTAGAGTTTTTGGTGATTTAATGGCAATGCTTACAATTATGAAAGCTCTCCCAATAGCATATAACAGAGATTTACAAGAAGATAAGCCGCCTGTTTTTGATGCAACAGACACTGTAAAGTTATGTTTGGGTGTTATCACAGAATTGATGCAAACTTTTTCTTTCAAAAAAGATACGACTTTAAAAAGTACGGAAAAAGGTTTTTTACAAGCTACAGAAGTAGCTGATTATTTAGCAAAAAAAAATATACCTTTTAGGACAGCTCATGGTATAGTTAAAAATATTGTTAATTATTGCATAAAGAATGAAAAAACTTTGGATTCTTTATCACTTAATGAATATAAAATATTTTCAGAAATTATAGATAAAGATATATATTCATTTATAGATGTTAAAAATATTGTCAATGCAAAAGTATCAATAGGCGGTACATCTAAAAAATCTGTCGTAAAGCAAATTTTAGATTTAAAAAAACTTATTAAAGGTAAAAGGTGACAATGGTTAAAATTAGAATAATATGGCTTATGTTGTTTTTTATAGTATCGCCACTGTTTGCTGAACAAGCGGAAAGAGTATTAACAGAAGATGCTTGTATAAATTTAGCTTTAAATATAAATCATGATATTTTAATATACGGACAAAATGTATTATTTGCCGAGCAAAGAGTAAAAGAAGCGAAAACATTATATTTGCCAACTATGGATTTAAATTTAAATGCTTCTAAATTTAGTAACGATTCTCCAACTATTATAAATTCAAATTCTTTACCTGCTTCTTTTTTTCTCCCGGCAGGAAACAGAGATTCATCATATTCAGCAAGAGTGTCTCTGTGGCAAAGTATTTATAATGGCGGAAAAACATCTGCAATCAATGAGTTAGCCAAGATATATCTGTCACAAGTTCAAAATAATTCCAATATTAAAAAAAATGAAATAATTACAAAAGTAAAAATTAATTTTTACAAAAGTCTTTCTTTAAAAGAAAAAATTAATGCTTATAAAAAAGAAATAGAAAGATTATCAAAATATAAAAATCAAAAGTATATTGATGAAATAGAACATTTACAAAATCAGCTTGACATAGTTCAACATCAGTATGAAATTCAAATATTGGATTTTATAAGTTTAATGGGGTTAAGTTTAGATACAACAGTTGATTTAATCGGGAATATGAAAGTAGTTAAAATTGACCTGAATTTGCAACAGTGTGTTTTATGGTCTTATCAGTTTAGACCGGAAATGAAAGGTACTCAATATCAAGAATCAATAGATGGTATAGCTGTAAATTTACTTACAATGGAAAAATATCCGACAGTTATGTTGGGGGCTTCTTATGATTGGATGGGAAGTGAAGTAGATAGTACAGAAAAAGATTGGTATATAACTTTAAATATTAATTATCCTATTTTTGATGGCGGAGCTATATTTACAAAAATAAAACAAAAGCAAATAAAAGCTAGACAAGCTACTTTGGAAAGATCTAAATCAGAAGAAAAAATTAAATTAGAAGTAAGAAAAGCATTTACCGAATACAGCTTTTGGTATAATCAAGTATTAAATAATAAAAATGTGAATAGAAACATTCAAAATATTGAGAAAGAGATATCACAAATAGATATTCAATATAATTATTTAGAAAGTTTGTTTAATTTAGAATTATCTATCGGTAAACAAATTTCAGATTCAAATCTTAAAACATTAGAATAACTCATATGAAATATAAAAAAACATTTTTGATAATATTAATAAGTATGATATTGTTTTTTTATAATATTGCATTTTGTTTTGACCAAGAAGTATTTCTGCAGGATTTTCTTTGGGATAAAGTATCAAATCTATCTGTTTCACAAAGGCCTAAAATTATTCTTGTTCTCGGTGGTGGAGGAGCAAGAGGTTTTGCTCATATAGGCGTACTTAAAGCATTACGAGAAGCAAATGTTCATATAGATATGATAATTGGAACTAGTATGGGTGCATTAGTTGGCGCATTGTATTGTGCAGGAATTCCAATTGAAAAAATAGAAGATATTGGTGAGAAAACAAAATGGGAAGATATAAGTAATATGAATTATATCTCTCTGTTCAAAATGCTTGTATCTGAAAAGTTATTGTCAACTGAAAAATTAGAAAAATATGTTAGAAATAATATCGGTGATTTGCAGTTTTTTCAGTTAGATATTCCTTTCGCTTGTGTTGCTACTGATATTACAACTGGTGAAAAAATAATTTTTAAAGAAGGAAATGTTGCAATTGCAGCAAGAGCAAGTGCAACTATTCCCGGTGTTTGTGCTCCTGTTGAATATGCGCAAAGATATTTAGTAGATGGTGGGCTTGTAGAAAATATTCCTGTTTCAGTTGCTAAATTATTTAACCCAGATGTAATAATTACAGTAGCAGTAAGCGCTGATATAACAAAAAATCCATTCAATAATGTTTTTTCAACATTGTTTCAGGCAATTTATATACAGGGACAAAAAACGGATGAAATGAATTTGAGTATGTCCGATGTTGTTGTAAAACCAAGAGTTAATGATATCAGCGCAGTAAATTTAAATAGAGCATCTGAATGTATTGAAGCAGGTTTTATTGCAGGTAAAGAAAGCATAAGTAAAATAAAAGAAGTTATAATAAAAAAAACATATGAAAAAAACTTACAGTAAAATTTTAATTTTAATATTGTTGTTTACTCCAATTTTTGTATTTGCAGATGTATTTAATAATAATGAACAGACATTGTTAGGGCAAATAGAAAAGGCAAAAACAAATAGACAACAAGTTGTATCAAACAGAAATTTATTATCTTATTATATAAATCAAAAAAATTATGAAAAAGCATTACCTATTTGCCAAAAATTATTGAAATTAAAATTATCTAAAAAACAAAAATATAATTTATATTTTGATATTGCTGTTACATTTAAAAATTTAGGCAATGTGGAAGATTCTATAGAATATTTTAAAGAAGCAGAGTATTTATATCCTAAAAAAATTGATCCAAAAATAATGTTAGGTAAAATTTATTTTGAAAATGCTTTATATGAACTTGCAAAAAATAAATTTTATGAAGCATTGCAAATTGATTTTAAATCAGTAACAGCTACTATATGGTTAGCTGATGTATTTAGAATTCAAGGGAATTTTAAATTAGCTTTAGAGTATTATGAAAAGGCAGAAAAATTAAGAGACAATTTAGATATGGTTGTATATTTAAATATGGCAAAATCAGCAAAAGAATTGGGTTTAACAGACAAAGCGATGAATATTTTAGAAGAAATATATAAATCAAATCATAGTAAAGATGTGAGTCTGTTGCTAGCGATTTTATATAA
>Ga0265294_10003701_pt1 | contig 19391 bp, 15 predicted proteins | sample MunlanPumphouse3_FD_192504 | JGI IMG/M metagenome (GOLD analysis project Ga0265294, IMG submission 192504) | Groundwater microbial communities from a municipal landfill in Southern Ontario, Canada - Pumphouse #3 | ecosystem: Environmental > Aquatic > Deep subsurface > Groundwater | place...
ATTGGTATAAACAAATACAGGAATGATTTCACCTTCGCGTCCTTTCCATGTCCAATGTGGCAATATATGTAATGTTTCCTCATACGGATTCCAATGGCTACGATATAAGTAAAATCTATCTTTTGGAATACCTGCCAAATCAACCATTCCAAATAGCGAACTATGGCTTGGCCAGTTTGTATAATAGGGAGTTGGTTCGCCCAGGTAATCGAAACCCGTCCACACAAATTCACCAATGCAATAGGGCAAATCGTCGTGATACACAAAGTTGTCTTCGGGCAAATCGCTCCAAGCGCAATGTTCCACGTCGTACGACGATGACTGATGATCATCGTAAGTAGCCATCGATTTGCGTTCTACAGGAAATTTGTAAACACCTCGCGAACTAACCGTTGAAGCCGTTTCGGCTCCCAATATTATTTGCTGAGGCAAACGACCATAAGCTTCTTTGTATCTGAAAGGGCGGTAGTTGAAACCGGCCACATCCATCATGGCAGCCATGCCGTTGGCAAATACTGCATCGGGACGATCCATACCGTTCGAAACAAATCGGGTTGGGTCTTCACGTTGCACAATATCTTGCAGGAAACGGGCTACTCTGGAGCCCCACATAACGCTTTGCTCCTCCACTTCGTTACCAATAAACCACATTACAACACTTGGGTTGTTGCGGAAGTGATGCACAACGTTCACAACATCCTTCTCTGCCCACTCGTCGAAGTATTTGTTGTATCCATTCTTCACTTTAGCAATACCCCATTCATCAAAAGTCTCTACGGCAAGCATCATTCCCATTTCGTCGGCTGCCTTCACCAATTCAGGAGCAGGCATGTTGTGCGATGTGCGAATGGCGTTTACGCCCATATCTTGCAATATGCGAATTTGACGACGAATAGCGGCATCGTTTACAGCTCCGCCCAATGGACCAAGATCGTGGTGCATGCATACGCCTTGAAATTTAACAGGACGACCATTCAAAAAGAATCCCTTATCAGGAATTATCTCTATGTTTCTGATTCCAAATGTCGTGTTATAGGAATCTACTGCATCACCTGATTTAATCAAAGTCGATTCAACTGAGTAAAGATTGGGTTTCTGAATATCCCACAACAGAGGATTCATCACAATAAGCGATTGATTGAACTCTTTGTCAGAAAAATTATCCAATCTATCTCTTTGTTGAGCAATAGGATTGCCCTCTTTGTCTTTAATAAATGTTTCCAGCTCATAATCGGTTATATTTCCTGATCCTTTGGGAAACTCGATTTTCGTTTTCACATTTACTTCGGCAAATTCGTCATTCACTCTGGGAGTTGTTACAAATGTTCCCCAAACCGGGATGTGCGATTCATTTGTTACAATCAGATGAACGTTGCGATATAGACCGGCACCGGGATACCATCGCGACTGCTCCGGAAAATTCTCCAAACGCACGGCAACTATATTATTTTTTCCATCTTTATTCAAATGGTCAGTTATATCGAAATGAAAAGTATTGTATCCATTGCGCCACACACCGGCTTCTTTTCCGTTCACATACACTTGAGCATTACTCATGGCACCATCAAACTGAATAGAAACTTTTTTATTAGAATCGAAAGCAGGAATATTGAATGAATTCCTATACCATCCCACTCCCACAAAAGGTAAACCTCCTGTGCGACCGGCATGTTCCAATGCTTCCTTTTGCCCATCTTGGGTAATGGCAACATCCTGACGATCATTGGTGGGACTGAAAGGACCATATATAGCCCAATCGTGAGGAATTCGCACAGTTTCCCAGTTGCGATCATCAAAATCTCTATTTTGTGATGCTGAGTTATCTTCGCGCGTAAACTTCCAATCTTTTTCTAAGGTAATTTCTGTTCGGTTTTGTGCATGAATAGTCCCAAGCAGAATTACAAAACAGAGCGTTAAAAGCACAGTTATTTTTTTCATAACTTCTTTTTATAATTTAATCAAACGCACAGTTCGGTTGATTCACCGTCTCATAAAAATCATTCCCTTTATCATCTACCAAAATAAATGCCGGGAAATCTTCCACTTCAATCTTCCAGATTGCCTCCATGCCCAAATCGGGATACTCAAGGCACTCTAAAGATTTGATGCTATTTTGTGCCAAAATAGCGGCGGGTCCGCCGATACTTCCAAGATAAAAACCACCGTACTTATGACATGCTTCTGTAACTTCTTTGCTTCTGTTACCTTTTGCCAACATCACCAAGCTTCCACCATGCGATTGAAACAGATCAACATACGAGTCCATTCTGCCGGCTGTAGTTGGACCCATCGATCCGGATGCATATCCTTTAGGAGTTTTTGCCGGTCCGGCATAATAGATAGGATGATCTTTGATGTATTGAGGCAATCCCTCACCACTGTCGATACGCTCTTTCAGTTTTGCATGCGCAATATCACGCCCAACTATAATAGTTCCGGATAATGAAAGGCGTGTAGAAACAGGATGTTTACTCAATTCAGCAAGAATATCAGCCATGGGCTGGTCCAAATCGATTTTTACACCACCGCCTTCTCCCGCTTCGCGGTACTCCTCCGGAATCAGACGTGCAGGATTATCTTCTAATTTTTCGATCCAGATACCTTCTTTATTTATTTTTGCTTTAATGTTGCGGTCTGCTGAGCATGAAACTCCCATACCAACAGGTACAGACGCACCATGGCGAGGTAAACGTACAACACGAATATCGTGAGCAAAGTATTTACCTCCAAATTGTGCTCCTAAACCTAACTCTTCAGATGCTTTTTTCAATTTTGCTTCCATTTCTAAATCTCTGAAAGCTTGACCACCATCGTTACCTTCGGTAGGTAGGTTGTCATAATATTTTGTAGATGCCAACTTCACTACTTTCAAGTTAGACTCTGCCGATGTTCCGCCAATAGCAAATGCAACATGATAAGGAGGACATGCAGCAGTACCCAACGATTTCATTTTATCTATCAAGAAAGCTTCTAACTTACCGGGAGTAAGCAATGCTTTTGTTTCCTGATATAGAAATGTTTTATTAGCTGATCCACCACCTTTTGCTACGCATAAGAAGTTATACTCATCACCTCCTGTTGCATACAAGTCGATTTGTGCAGGCAAGTTACACCCTGTATTCACCTCATCGTACATATTGAGCGCAGCATTTTGCGAATAGCGCAAATTTTCGTTCACGTATGTATTGTAAACACCTTTTGAAAGTGCTTCCATATCGCAGCTCTCAGTCCACACTTGTTGCCCTTTATGACCCATAATAATGGCAGTACCGGTGTCTTGACAGAAAGGAAGAATTCCTTTGGCAGATATTTCCGCATTTCGCAAAAAAGTTAAGGCTACAAATTTATCATTTTCACTTGATTCAGGATCTGATAAAATTTTAGCCACTTGAGCCTGATGTTCAGGGCGTAATAAGAAATTAACATCACGAAAAGCATGTTGAGCCAAAAGGGTTAATGCTTCCGGTGCAACTTTCAAAATTTCTTTTCCCTCAAATTCTGAGGTGGAAACATGATCATTCGTAAGCAGGTAATAATCTGTTTTATCTTCCGATAAAGGAAACGTATCTTGATACTTAAAGGGTTTTGTAGCCATAAAGGATAAATTTTTAGTTCTTATTTTAATGGTTTTGTTATTCCGGTTACAAAAATACAAAGAAAAAGCTTCTTGGGCGATTAAAAAGGGAGTGAAGAGCTAAGAGTTATAAATTAAAAGTTGAAAGTTAAAAGTTGAAAGTTGAAAATTCTCGAGGGTGCAAAAATAGTGTGTTGTTTATCGATTATCACCACATCATTCACATCATCACATTACTCACATCCTCACATCACTCTTCCCCTCACTCCTTACTCCTTACTCTTTACTCCTTACTCTTTACTCCTTACTCTTTACTCTTTACTCCTTACTCTTTACTCCTTACTCCTCACCCCTCACCCCTCACCCCTTACCCCTTACCCTTTAACCCTCATATCAAAGTCCAATGCCCAATTAAGAGATCATTCTATCCAATTCGTTATTTAAAACAGTTGTAAATAAAGCACTATTTTACTCGTCAAATTCGATAAAAATACCCATCTTTGTACTTTAAATTTTACACAATCATTGTGTTTTAGAAATTTCTTCAAAACTCTATCACGATTCATACATGCGTTTATCCGAACTTCATACAGGCGAGAAAGCCTATATCATAAAAGTAAATGGGAGCGGAGCTTTCCGCAAGCGCTTACTTGAAATGGGGTTTGTGCGTGGTCAAGAGATTAAGTCTATATTGAATGCGCCGCTCAAAGATCCTATTAAATACAACATCATGGAATACGAAGTCTCGCTGCGTCGCAGCGAAGCTGTGATGATTGAGATTTCGATGGTTAAACAAGATATTCCACCCCATGAAAGACCAATACCCGAAAATGATAGAGTTGAGGATATTGCAGAAAGACAGAAAAGAGCAACAGCTTCACCTTCGGATCAGCAAAAAGATTCAAAAAAAATATCGGTTGCTTTAGTTGGCAATCCCAACTCGGGCAAAACCTCCATATTCAATATTGCATCGAGCTCTCACGAACATGTGGGTAACTACGGTGGTGTAACAGTAGATTCGAAAGAAGGAAAACTTAAACACAACGGCTACAACTTTAAGATGGTAGATTTACCCGGGACTTACTCCCTATCGGCATATACGCCTGAGGAGCTGTTCGTAAGAAAATACATCTTGGAGGAAAAACCCGATATTATTATCAACGTGATTTCTGCCTCATCGCTTGAACGCCACATGTATTTAACTACCGAATTGATGGAGCTAAATACTCCCATGGTAATTGCGCTGAATATGTATGATGAGCTGCAAGAAAGTGGAAGGGAGTTCAATTATGAATTGCTTTCCGAAATGATTGATATTCCTATCATTCCCACCATCGGGAAAAAAGGTTTTGGCATACCTGCCATGCTGGACAAAATTATCGAAATGTATGAGTCCGACTCTCACAAAGAGAATAGCAATGTACACATTTCGTATGGCAGGGTGTTGGAAAAATCGATTTACAGATTGGAACAACAGTTAGCTAAGAATGATATTTCCGATATGAATATGCCGATGCGTTATATCTGCATCAAATTGTTGGAAAACGATAACGATATTCGCTCCATTGTGAGTTCGCTCCCCAATCATGAACAGATTTTTGCACAAACAAAACGAGAGCGCAATTACATTGAAAATTTATTGCGCGAAGATCCCGAGTCTGCTTTTACCAATGCCCGATATGGTTTTGTTGCCGGAGGATTACGTGAAACGCTTGCAGAGAAGACCAGTTCATCAGAAACTACGCGCATTTTAGATACCATTGTAACGAATAAATACGTTGGATTTCCGCTCTTTTTTCTATTTATGTGGATCATGTTTGAAACCACATTCCGATTAGGGAATTATCCCATGGAGTGGATTGAGTGGAGTGTTCAACTGATTGGCAACTTCATACGTGTAAATATGCCCGATGGTCCGTTGAAGGATTTGCTGGTGGATGGAATCATTGGAGGGGTTGGCGGTGTTATTGTTTTCTTACCCAACATTGTTATTCTCTATGCCTTTATCTCGTTTATGGAAGACTCCGGCTACATGGCACGTGCAGCGTTTATAATGGATAAAGTGATGCATAAGATTGGGTTACACGGAAAATCGTTTATTCCATTGGTAATGGGCTTTGGATGTAACGTGCCGGCAATTTTAGCCACGCGTACCATAGAAAGCCGCAGTAGCAGAATGATAACAATGCTTATCAACCCACTGATGTCGTGCAGTGCACGACTACCCATCTACATTTTATTTGTGGGTGCATTTTTCCAAAAATACGCCAGCGTGGCGCTTTTCGGAATATATATATTTGGAATTCTTCTGGCTGTTATACTCTCTCTACTATTCCGAAAAACATTGTTTAAAGAAGAGAATACTCCTTTTGTGATGGAGTTACCTCCTTATCGAATGCCTACTGTGAAATCAACCCTTACTCATATGTGGGACAAGTCGCGCCAGTATTTACAGAAAATGGGGGGCATCATTCTTATTGCATCCATCGTTATATGGTTTTTAGGATATTTCCCACGCAACAAAACCAACGAAGCGCAATTCAATGAGCAAATAGAGCACACCACAAATTTGCATTCGCAAGGTAAAATAACTACAGAAGCCAAACAAAACATTGTTACCGGAATTGAAAATATGCGAACGATTTCTCATCAAGAAAACTCCTACATTGGGAAAATAGGTCATTTTATTGAGCCTGTGATGCGCCCCTTAGGATTCGATTGGAAAATATCGGTAAGTCTTATTTCCGGTATGGCGGCAAAAGAAATTGTGGTAAGCACATTTGGAGTGCTTTATCCGGGCGATAGTGAAAGTCAGGAATCTCTCCAACACAGATTAAAGCAAGAGACCCATCCCGATGGATCTCCTATTTTCACTCCATTGGTGGTGATGGGACTTATGCTGTTTGTATTAATCTATTTCCCTTGCATTGCTACGATTGTAGCAATTAAGGAAGAATCAGGTTCATGGAAATGGGGTGTTTTTACCATTCTTTATACCACTTTCCTCGCATGGTTTGTAGCACTGCTAACTCATCAAATTGGATCGTTGTTTTAAACTTATTGCAAGTTAACTTGTTTTTATAATATGGACATACAACTAATTATCGTTATACTTATAGGATTAGCAGTAGCCGTAATTTTAATACGCAATGTATATCGTTTTTTCTTTATTGAAAGAAAAAATAAATATTGCGGCGGATGCACGAGCTGTAGTTTGTCGCAGAAATGGACGGAGGAGACGGTGGATCCGTATAGGCAACATTTGGAGTAATTGTTTTTTTTGTTACAGTTATTACGAACGCACGTGAGGAATCTATCGATAAATAGAGTAAAAGAATTTTATCTCCCTACAAAAGCATTGGTGAAAGATTCTTTGTTACAACAAACACGAGTTTCCAATAAACTCTTGATAACGAAATAATGTTGTTGATAGAGAATAATCTGAATATTGTAGATTTAATCATTATAAACAACTGACCACTAACCCTTCCCAATGTATCAACGGGACAAACGAGAGGGAGAAATATTATAAAATAAAACAAATTATCATGGAATCTTTAAGAATTGAAATAATAAACCCAAAAGCTAAGCGGCTTCTTAAGAACTTAGCAGATATTGGTTTGATAAAGATTACAGAAGAACAAACTAAATCAGATTTTTCTGAAATTCTTAATAAACTAAGAAGTAAGTCGGGAGATGTGCTTTCCTTAGAAGAGATCACAAAAGAGGTTGAGTCGGTAAGGAAAGAGCGCAATGAAAAGCTATAAGATTATACTTGATACAAATCTTTGGATTAGTTTCTTAATAACAGGAAATTATGATTTCATAGATAAATCTATAGAAAATAAGAATATCAAATTAGTTTTCTCCGAAGAACTTATTCAAGAATTCTTATCGGTTGTTGCTCGCCCTAAACTGAAGAAATATTTTACCGATAAAGACGTTGAAAGTATACTCCAGACTTTCAACAGTTACGGTATATTTATCCAGGTTACATCTAATATACAGTTATGTCGGGACAGTAACGATGATTTTTTACTGAATCTTGCTGTTGATAGCAAATCAGATTTTCTGGTTACGGGTGATAAAGATTTACTCGAAATAAAAGCTATTGAGGGAACGAGGATTATTACAATCAAAGAATTAGAAGAAAAGCTACAGAAAACTGATCAGCAATAAAAGTGGTCTTATTAGAAGACTGTGCGACTCAAAGTCGCACCCCGAGTTAATCAAAAAACAAATAACTGAACTTCCACCAATTACAACGTGGTTGCAATAAACTCTTGAGAACGAAATAATGTTGTTAATGGAGAATAATCTGAATATTGTAGATTTAATCATTATAAACAATTGACCACTAACCCTTCCCGTTATCTCAAACGGGACAAACGAGGGGGAGGAAAAATAAAACTAATTTAAATTTAATCCCCTGCTCGTTGGGATTTCAAACCCTTCCCCTTAACAAACCTTGCCACTAATTTCCCCATCAAAAAAATCAATATCAACACAAAAATAATAAACGCACCGGACGGTACATTCAAATAATAAGATAAGAGCAAACCGGCTACAGAACCAACGAAACTAATAATAACCGATGCAATCATTATTTTAGAGAATTTATTGGTGAAAATATTAGCCGTCATTTGCGGAACGGTAAGAAGAGAAATAAGCAATACTATACCTACTAAGCGGATGCTGAGGACGATGGTAACCGCCACCAACATAATAAGTGTGTACTCAAAAAAAATAACCGGTACACCACGTGTTTGTGCAAATTCTTTATCGAACGCTGTATTTAAGATGGGACGATAGAAAAAAGAGAAGAACAGGACGAGAATCGTACTGAGTGCTGTCAGCAAATAGATATCCGTTTTGCTAATAGTGAGTATATTCCCAAAAAGATATTCCGAAAGGTTGGGTGCATAGCCCGGAGAGAGGAAAATAAGAATGATTCCGATAGCCATCCCCAAGGACCAAAATACAGCAATGGCAGAATCTTCGCGAACATTCTGACTTTTTGACAACCATTGAATTCCAAAAGCGGAAAGTATAGAGAAAACCATGGCAGAGACCACGGGGTTAAAACCAAAGTAAAACCCAATTCCCAATCCACCAAACGAAGCATGCGTAATGCCGCCACTGATAAAAACCATGCGGCGAGCAACCACATAACTCCCTATTATACCGCAAGCTATACTTGCCAGCAAACTTCCCCACAATGCATTGCGAAAGAAAGCATAATCTAGCAGCTCCATTATTTCCATTCTTTATTTATGCAAATTGTATTACGCTGTTTGATGTTCTCTTTTTATCGACTTCATCACTTGAAGAATTTCTTGCTTCACCTGATTGGGCAAAGAGATGTGCCTCATACGTAAACTTTGCAACCAAAGATTTTTCTCCTCATCATAAATGGAGTAAAATATTTCTCTAAACTCTTCGGCATCTTCGTTGGTATATTCATGTGAACGTAGTTTAGCAAATCGATCTAACTCTTCGTCGTCAAAATAGATCGGTTTCATCTCTCTTAATTCTTCTTCGGTGTGTTCGCACACCTCGTGCGCTCCGCAACATCCTTCCGGATTTACATTTTGAACAACTTCTTCCGGAGAGACACCTTTTCTTCGTTGTATACTATTCCATACGTATACCGACAAAGCAAAGAAAAATACGATTCCTATCAATATAAATAAACTTGTCATTGTCTTAAAAATTATCTAACTCATTCAACTTAAAACCTCCACGTTGCAAATCATTCCAAAAAGCAGGGTATGATTTTGTAACAACTTCGGGATGATTAATATACATATTTTCAAACTTCAGGGATGCCGGTGCAAATGACATTGCCATGCGATGATCTTCGTACGTTTCAATCACAATGGTTTCATCTGGTAAGCATCGTTCTCCATCCCATTCCAAAATTCCAGTTTCGGTTTCACGCAACACATATCCCAGTTTTTTCAATTCTTTGATAAGTGCTGCAATTCTGTCCGTCTCCTTTATCTTTAACGTCTGTAACCCGGTAAAGAAAAAGGGTATATTCAATAAACAACACGCTACGGTAAAAGTTTGTGCTAAATCGGGTTCATTAATAAAGTTATGAAAAAACTTTCGTGCCGTTACTTCTTTCTTTCGTAATATCACTCCCTCTTCATCGAAGTGCGTAGAAACTCCTAAATCGGCAAAAAGATTCATAATGTTGGCATCGCCCTGCAAGCTGTTTTTTTTCAGTCCTTTTAGTTTCACTTCGGCATCCGGAGTGAGAGCCACTAATGCGTACCAGTAAGATGCAGCCGTCCAATCCGGTTCTACGTAATAAGGAACAGGAACATAGGATTGCGGATGGATTTTAATTTTGTCTCCCGCCCATTTAAGACGCACTCCATATTCTTCCATCATTTTTTGAGTTAGGTGAATGTATGGTCTCGAAATCACCTCTTGCTCCAAGTGCAGTGTCAATCCATTTTTCATAGTTGGGGCTATCATTATCATGGCTGATATAAACTGAGAACTTACGTTTGCGGTAAGATAAACTTCACCACCATGCAATGTTTTCCCTTTTATCCGAAGTGGCGGATAGCCTTTTTTATCCATGTATTCAATCTCAGCACCCAATGATACCAATGTATCAACCAATGGATGAATAGGTCGATCATGCATCCTATCAGTTCCTTTTATAATCCATTCTCCCTCTACGCAAGCCAAAAAAGCTGTCAAAAAACGCATTGCCGTTCCGGCTCCACGCACGTCGAAAACAGTTGTGTTTGATGCAAAAGCATCTTTTATCACATTCGTATCATCACTTACGGAAAGGTTCTCAATCTCGTAATCGCTTAAGCTTAACGCATTGAGGATGAGCGCTCTGTTGCTGATACTTTTTGAACCGGGAAGCGTGACTGTGATATGCAATGAATGAGGAGGATTTATTTTATATGCCATGCTTTTATTTTTGTGTAAAAGTAGTACTTTTAGCAGTTAAAATCAAAGTTTTTATGTTATCTATGGTTACACTTGGGCAGGGGAATTGAAAATTGAGAATTGAAAGTTGAAAATGTTTTTTGGTTTTTGTGATTTCGGTTTTTCGGTTTTTCGGTTTTTTGTTAGTTTTGAATCATTTAGAAAGTTTCATCATTCTCAGTTCTCTCAATTTCATTCTCAATTCTCAATTTTCACTTTTCAATTAAATAAATTGTCTTAAGTGTCGAATCTCGAGTCCCAATTCTCGAGTTTCGAATTTCGATTCCCGAGTTTCGAATTTCCTAAAAAACCAACCCGTACACAAAAATAGCTCCTATCGCCACAGGCGCAATATATCGAAGTATAAAAACATATAGTTTAATGAACCGAACTGAAACCGGTAGAGTACCGTTATTGGTTAGTTGTGCATATACAATTTTTTTATCCAATCGCCAACCGATAAAAAGCGAGATAAACAACCCGACAACGGGCAACATAACCTTGGCAGTGGTATAATCCAACAGGTTGAAAAAACTAGGTAAAAAAGAAGATATTGCTCCTAAAATAATTACTCCTATTGAAACAAAGAAAATAGCATTGCGTCGCAACATCTGAAACTTTTCGTGTAGAAAAGTGGTCACCACTTCCATAAGCGAAATGGTGGAAGTGAGTGCAGCAATGGCTAAAAGAAGGAAAAAGAGCGAAGCCCAAAAACTTGAAAACGGAAGATGATAGAACAAATCGGGGATGGTTATAAACAGCAAACCCGGTCCGCCTGCTACCAGTGTAGAGACAATAGTATCGGGTGTTTGCGTAAGCGCAAACGCTGCCGGAAAAATTACAATTCCCGCCAAAACCGCTACCATAGAGTCCAACAGTGAAACCTGAATTGCTGTTTTACGCAAATTGGAATCGTCACGAAAATAGGAGCCGTAAGTTGTCATGCATCCCATTCCGATGGAAAGGGAGAAAAACGCTTGCCCAATGGCATCCAGAAAGATTGTTGACTTCACATGTTCCATGCTAGGTTTAAAAAGAAAAGCCAATCCTTCTTGTGATCCGGGAAGGGTGAGAGAACGAATGCCCAAAATCACCAGGAGTAAAAAAAGAACCGGCATAAGTATTTTTGCCGATTGCTCAATTCCTTTTTTTACACCGCCTAAAATAAAAAATGCTGTTAATGCTGTAAAAAGAAACATCCACGTAAACTGACGAAACGGATTTTGGAGTAAATTCCCAAAATTATCGTGAAAACTTCCAGCCCTCATCAACTCTCCCGAAACGCTCTGAACAATATATTCCAGTGTCCAACCACATACCACCATATAGAACCCCAAAATAAGAAATCCGGCCAAAATGCCCAAACGACCTACCCATTTCCAAGAAGTGCCCGGCGCCAATTTTTCGAACGAACCGGAGGCATTCGCTCGTCCCGAGCGACCAATTAAGAATTCGCTCATCATCAGCGGAATACCAAAAAAGATAATGCACCCAATGTACAAAAATATAAACAGTGCTCCTCCTCCATCGGCGGCCTGGCTTGGGAAACGCCAAATATTACCCAGACCGACTGCTGAACCAGCCGCTGCTGCAACAATACCCAGTTTGGAGCCAAATATTATTCTTTTTTTATTCATTCTCTTTTATTTTGTGATATGTTGAAAGAGGTCAGCAATCAGCGATCAACGGTCAGCTTTCACAAATCAGCAATTAGCGGTTAGCTTTTAGCTTCTTTCAATTTTCCATTGACACTTGATCCTTGTCCATTATTCTCATTCTCTCGCGATTTATAATCGGTGTGTCGCGTAAGTGAAGATTGTTTTAAGCACAACCAACAACAGGTGCAATTTTATTTTGCAATGTCTGCTTTGCAGCACACTATACCGCATTGAGCGAAATCGAAATGTTACGAAAGCGCGCGAGCGGTTTATTATTCTTTAAACTTACTCGGGATGCAACTTGGAGTTGTAACCCCTTGTATGTTTTTTTCTCGCGCGAAGACGTCAAGAACGCGGAGAAAATATTTTAATTGATTGAACAAAACACTGCTCCGCTCTTCTTCGCGTTCTCCGCGCCTTTGCGTGCCCATATTTTCCCTCTCTACCCACTACAAAAAAACAAAACCACGAAAAAAAAATTTCACCCACCTCACAAACACCCACTCCGTAGGTGTCGATTGTGCCGGATAATAAAAATAGCCATCCCAGTCGAACCCTTTGATATCTTCTGCCTTCATTATTTTGTTTTTTATAATAAATCGTGCCATTTGACCACGAGCCTTTTTTGCATAAACAATAACCTGCTTCAATTGGTTCTCCTTTTGTTCACGAAATGCAATGGTAATCATCCGCATTTTGTCGGGCAACAGTTCCGGGACAATTATCTTATAATATTCAGAGGAACTCAAATTAATTATCGTGTTATCGTCTTCACTCAGTTTCTCAGAAAGATATTGGTTGACGGTTTTTTGCCAAAAACCATACAGATAATTCGATTTGGGATATATTGAACTGAGATTGCCATAATTATTAATCTTCATTTCGATGGGTGAAATTCGTGTGCAAACGTCCAACCGGTACGGTTTGATCAAATCGAGCGGCCTCAACAAACCGTACAACCCCGATGCAATGTTCAGATGCGACTGGGCAAACTCCAAATCTTCGTCAGAAAAATCATGTGCGTTCAAACCTTGAAAAGCAATTCCATTAAAAGCAAATGCTGCACAACGTTGTGGAGCAATATCCAAATGGTATGTCTGAAAATAACCATATACATCGTGCGCCATTTTAGGAGATATCTTTAGCAATTTTGCAAAATCACTCACCGATAACAATTGACAGAAATCTACCAATTCGTTTGTTTTTTGCAAAAATAGGGGAGTCGTGCCTTTAATTGTTTCAGGCATTTCTCGGAAGTTCATTAATTTGGCAGGAGAAAGAAGTAGTTGCATAGGTTGTAATAATATTGAAGCAGAAAAAATCCGTATAAAAGCTGAACTTTCTATGTTAAGAAAAAGAAAATAAAAATCTGTCTCAAAAATTAGAGAAATTAAAAGAGACCCTTCCCTATTTCATCAATCCCAATCCTTCGGCTGCTGAGGCATCGCCGGGGTTGAACAGCTTCACCTTGTTGAACAGCACTTTTGCTTCGTTGTAATTGCCTTGAAAATAGGAAGTCCAGCCCAACATCAGCAGTCCGTCGTATCCAAAAGGGTACAAATCCACCACTTTTTTGAACAAAGTGTGTGCTTTATTGTACTCCTTTCGCCCGTAATAGACCAGCCCGAGTCGATACAGAGCCACCGTATTGTTTGGGTTTATTTCCAGTATTTTATTGTATAAGGCAATTACTTCGTTCCATTTTCCTAAAGCCGAAAGTGGCAAAATCAACCCAAAGCGAGCTTCTTCGGAGTAAGGTTTTAGTTTTTGCGCAGTAGTGTAAAAAATCACCGCCTCATCAAACAGCCCCGCGTTATAATTCAGCCAGCCCAAGCGCAGGTTTACTTCGTATGAATTATCAACATAAACTTTTTTCAGCTCGTCCATTGCTGCCGAAAAGTCGCCCGATTTTTCCAATCCGTAACTTTTTGAGAAAGCTGTTTCCAACACCTGCTGATTGACTTGAGCTTCCACCGTGTATATTACGGATAATAATAAGATAATTGCTATTTTTAATTTTAAAAATTCCATGATATTCCCGCTGTTATAGTGTGTTTTGTGAAATTATAATTTATTGAATTACTTTCAACTCCCGCCACATAAATCCGATACTTTTCCTCCACATTTTGGTTGATGTAACGAAAAATTAATTGCCCGTTTCTTCCAATCGGAACATAAATGCTGCCTGTAAATTTATGGTCAGATTTACCGGGGATATTGGAAACAACATAACCTGCTGCTTCAACAAAATTCTCCATATCGCCAACCAAATATTGTCCATTTAAATGAACTTTCCCCAACTGTGCACCGCCGGATATACCAAATGTGTTGTAACTGAAGCTGTTTTCAGAATCCGATTTAAAATACGCTCTCGGCGTAATGTAAAAATCGGTGTTCGAAAAAGGATAAAATGTTACCCACGCCGAAAGTTGCGTAAAGGTTTCGTCGTAAATATTGGCGAAGTTCACCTCAGCCCCGGGCGATAAATTTCCAAAATGAGACCAGACAGAAGTGGAAAAAATAAAATCTGAAAAATTATTATCCACTTCCGTAAAATTTCGATTTGAATTATTGTCTAACCAACCTGCAAGATACGACGTATTGCCCCAAAGAACGCTTAATGCCGGTGACAAATGGATTTTTTGTCCCAACACAAAATGCGGATTGATAAAATACTGAAACTGATTGGTTTTAGCCGGGAACGTTGTTTTCGTTCCCCAATCCACCGTTTGTTCGAGAGTGCTTTGCAAATACGTTAAATTGTGATTTAGCGAAAGACCCGGCACAATTTGGTGGCTCAAGTCAAACGACTCAAAATGGTAATATTCCAGGAAAAATGCTTCTCCGTAATCATCGTTTACATTGGCTTTTTTGCCCAAATCTAATGCAATCAATTGGTCAAAGTCGGGATTGAAGCTATAACCACCTTCCAACGCTATCCGCAATATTTTGCTTCTTTTGAATCCAATTTTACTTTTCATGTCGGGCGAAAAATCATTAGCCAGTTTCATCGCTTCGGCTTTTCTGCCAGAATAGACCAAACTGTAATAAACATATTCCTGCAACCACTCAAATTGTTGGTCGCTTTTGTAAGCTTTCAGAAACCACTCAGATGCAGTACGGTATTTTCCGAGGTTGAAAAATGCAATTCCGGTACGTGCTCGCAAATAAAAAAAGTCGATGCCTTGTTTCCGCGATTGAGCTGAATAATCAATCAATTCCCGCCATTTTTGTTGCTGGAAGAGTTGGTACGATGTTGAATCAACTTCAACAAAGTTCAACTTTTTTTGTGCTGAAATATTCAGCAAAGAAAGAAACAAAACTGCAATTATTCCAATTCGTTTATACATTGTATTTTAATTTTTGTTTTGTTGGTTAATATCGATATTTCAATCTCTTTTTGGTCATTTATTGTCACTTTGCAGTGATACCTTTTCGTCTTTCTGCCGCCAATTCGTTTCGTTATCTGTGCACTCATCGCCACATCGCCCGATGCTAAAATATCGCTCGCTTCCTTTATAGTCAATTCATAATCCACTTTTAGAAAAAGGAAAACAGGGGCAACAAAATCCTGAAGAACTTTCAGAACTCCACCAAACATCATGTTTAACGGGATGGAATCGGAGATTTTACTGTTGGGCAAAAATCCCAGCGGAACTTTGTAAAGCGCAGCAAAAAACCAAAATAGCGCTTTGTTTTTCTTCCCGTTGTAATTGGTGAAATAGTGCAAATCGCCATTGTTGTATAAATATGCTCTGCCGTTGTCGGCTTTGCTCCGGATGTAGGTGGTGTTGAACACATCGGTCTCCACTACCCACGAAAATGAGCCGGCAATTTTTTGCCATTTTTTATTTCCCGATTCTACTTCCACAATTCCATTTATTTGCTGTCCGGGAATAAAATGCAGGGCTTTTTGAAGAATTTGATTTTTTACAGGTTTAGCAATTAGTGCGTCTTTCAAAGGGTTTTCAAATGTTTTTAGTTGATATCTGTTTCCCTCTTTCAGCAAGTAATTGCTAAATGGATAATCGATGGTCGGCGAGCCGATATAAGGTGTTGCTTGAAACTGAAAGTGCAAATGCGGATAAGGCGATCGACCTGAATTTCCGCATCGTCCAATTGCTTCTCCCTGTTTAATTTGGTCACCGGTTTTTACTTCCACTGAATGATATTTTAGGTGGCTGAGTTTAGCGTACAAATAATCGTTGTGTTTAATAATTACCGTGTTTCCCCAGTTTTCGCGGGTATTTATGTCGCCAATTTTATTATCGGGAATGTTGTCGATAGTTTCAATTACCGCCCCGTCGAACGGTGCGAGCACAGTTTTTCCAAAACAGAAATAGTCTTCGGCAAAATTGCCGCTGTTTTTAAATTGCGCGTCATTTGTGTCAACAACAATAAAATCCCACGCAAATCGCCAAGCCCCTTTGTGTGTATGCTCGCCGTTGTGTGCCTGGCTCACTTTCCACTCGCCGTAGAACGGCAACGATGCCGAAATGGGGAAAGCAGTAGGAAAACGCTTGACATTGCCCGACTGCAAGTACAAATTCTGTTCGGGTTTACCCAATTGCACGGGCGTTTCGACAAGATATTTAGGGCGCTTTTCGCGCAACTTCAATGCGTATAGAAACATCAAAACAACCATGTTGAAGGGCAAAGAATAAGGTGAGATTTTGAATAGCAACAATATTTGTTGTGTGCCAATGGCAATTAAAACTACTGCTGGCAGTAGCAAAATTATCCAGCCATAACTCACGCGGTTGGGCACCAAATAGTAGCCGCCCAGCGCAATAGCAGTTAAAATATAGTTGAAACCGATAAAGGTGTAGTTGAGCGAATTGAACTCGATTCCCACAAATTGGTAAAACAGAAACGCCACCGAATAACCCAAAATCGACAACATAAAAGTGATGCGCGAATAAATGAGTAATCCTGCGGCGATGATAATTCCTGCCAACAGATGATGCTGAAAAAAGATAGCTGCCAACGAATGAAAATAGACTTTGATAAACGGTGAGCCGATGGAATTTTCCAGTAAGTTATATAAATCAACAATTTTCAAGCCGCCCAGTGCATACAATTCATTGTAAATAAAGATGGTGCGTTCGCTGATGTTCAATGCGGTTAAACTATTGCCCGAAAGTGCAATAATCCAAATAGTTAGTAGAAACGGTACGCTTAAAAAAGGCAATCCGTATTTTCCTAAAATGCCTTGAAAAACGATGGTGAAGAAAAAGCAAATTACTGCTGCAATGGCAACCAATAAATACAACTCGATGGATGGCTGATAAAAAAGGCCAATGCCCAAACCCACCAAAAGCGCATTAAAACCGTAGAGTCCCGACTGTAAAAGATATTTATTATAACCCAATGTCCACGCTAATGTGTTGGCAATGGCAACAGCAATTATTCCGCCCAATCCTGCACCATAATCAAAAAAACTGATGATCACCAAAAAGACAGCCAGGAGTTTCGATTTGGAGAAAAACACCTGTGAATAGCTGTTTAGGACAACGTTCAGAATATTTTTCGCTTTTGGGATATTTTCGGCCATTGATTTTGTTTTTATATTCTATTTCCATTTCCGTTGACTTCAGTCAACGGGGATTGCAATTTGCGCAGCAGTTATTGGCTCTAAGCGCATTTCTTTTGAGCTCTAACAGATATTTAGAAGATGTGCTTAGAGCCAGATTCCATGCAATTCTTAAATCCGACAATAAAAACTCTATATATATCCATCAGTTAAAACCAACGGTAAAAGAGTTTCCCCTTATATCCGTTAAAACCGAAGGTAGGAGAGTTTCTCATGATTTTTAATTTTTGAAATTAGTTTTTTCTATTTTTTCATTGCCCTTGACTTCATTTTAATTGCCGATTGCAAAAAGTGCAGCGGCTGCCCCGGCTTTAGCCACATTTCTTTTGCACTCTAAACAAAGATTTTGAAGATGTGGCTAAAGCCAAATTACCTGCAATTCTTAAATCGGCAATATCGGCAATATTGGGAGCAATATCCTTTCTTAGAATGTTTTCTAATCATTTAGATTGCTATTGTCTTCATTTTCCATTGCCGTTGACTTCAGTCAACGGTCAGGTTTGTGCAGAGGCTACTGGCTTTAGCCACATTCCTCTCGAGCTTAAACAAATAGTTTGAAAATGTGGCTAAAGCCAAATCCTGATTAAATCTCTTATCCGTCGGTTGAAACCGACGGCAATAAAAGCTCTTTATAACCATTAAGTTATTTTCCGAAGACATAACTCCAGCCATATTTTTCCATAAACTCATCAATTTCTTCTTTAAACGATTTAATTTCATGATGTTGCTCTTGTGTCGCAATATATTCCCGCACTTTTGAAACATGACTTTCGCTAACACTTACTGCCCAAAAATCATCCTGCCATTCAAATTTTTGTGGAATCAATTTGTTTTTGTTAATCCAAAACGAAGATTCCCCCTTTATTAATTGAGCTATTTTGCTGATGGTTTGTTCCCTGCCCAGTGAAACAAGACAATGAATATGTTCTTTGTGCCCATTTACCGAATCAAGCCAAATATCTTTCTCTTTTGCATTTTCCGAAATATGGTTAAAAACTGTATTCCGCAATTCTAATGAATTTAGAAATGGGATTCTGCTTTTGGTCGAGAACACCAGATGTACCCAAATTCTTACCCAACTCATGATTTTTAATTTTTAAAATTAGTTCATTCTCTTTTTCTATTACCCTTGACTTTAGTCAAGAAATTGAAGTTTGTACAGCTGTTATTAGCTTTATTTCCATTGCCGTTGACTTTAGTCAACGGATTCCATTTGTGCACAGGCTGCTGGCTTTAGCCACATTTCTTTCGCACTCTAAACAAATATTTTAAAAATGTGGCTGAAGCCAAATCCTGATTAAATCTCTTATCCGTCGGTTGAAACCGACGGCAATAAAAGCTCTTTATAATCATTAAGTTATTTTCCGAAGACATAACTCCAGCCATATTTTTTCTATAAACTCATCAATTCACCTTTTCATATAAAATCTGGGTTTTATACCACTAAAAAAAAGAAATAAAAAACCAAAAATTACTTTATCATTTTTTTGGGTTGAACTCATTATTTTTCAATGTCTCTAAATTCTCCTTCTTTCTTATAATATGCGTTTTCCCCTCCAAATCAATTAAAACCACATTTGGGCGATAGGTAATAAACTGCATCCACTGC
>Ga0265294_10003702_pt1 | contig 19390 bp, 11 predicted proteins | sample MunlanPumphouse3_FD_192504 | JGI IMG/M metagenome (GOLD analysis project Ga0265294, IMG submission 192504) | Groundwater microbial communities from a municipal landfill in Southern Ontario, Canada - Pumphouse #3 | ecosystem: Environmental > Aquatic > Deep subsurface > Groundwater | place...
GCTCCGGTAACCCCGCCGCCCGACTCCTCTGCAGACCGCCGTCAGGCGGGGCTGGGTCAGGGCTCCGGTACCTCGGGCACCGGACTCGCGGGCAGCATGAACGCGGCGACAAGACCGACAACCGCAAACACCACCAGAACCACCAGGGCAAGGGCGTAGCCCAGGTTCCCCTCGACAAGGCTGGAGATGATGACGGTGCCCGCGATGGCCACGCCGAGCGATGAGCCCAGGTTCGAGACACTCCGCGACAGGCCCGAGATCTCCCCCTGGTCCTTCTCGGGGAAACTGGACTGGACGACGGTGACCGAGGATGTCAGCATCACCCCGACGCCCAGGCCGACCAGGAAGAGGCCCGGCACGAAGGTGAAGACGTTTGATGTCTCCCGCACCAGCAGCAGGAGGAGGAGCACGCCGACCACCGTCACGACAAACCCCGCCCGGATCAGGGTTGCCTGGGACCGCCTCTGCGCGAGCCTGCCCGCGGCCATCGAGGAGAGCAGAATGCCGATCGTGGCCGGCGTAAGGATCAGGCCCGTCTCGATTGCGCTGTAGCCCCGCACGGTCTGCACATAGACGGAGACCACAAAGGAGAGGCCTAAGAGGACCAGCCACTGGATGTTCTGCGTGACGAGACCGAGGTTGGATGTGCGGTTCTTAAACATCCTGGTGTGCAACAGAGGCTCCTTGCCTGCCCGTTCCATGGACCGGATATGCCGGAAGAACAGGGCGAGTAATATCACCCCGATGAGCACGAAGACCCATACCGGCGAGATGCTGCCTTCCGGGATCACGACCGTATTGCCGATGACGAAATCCTGGCTGGCCGCAAACCAGCCGTATGTCGAGGCCTGCAGGATGCCGACCACCACAAAGAAGAGTCCCGCCGCCGAGAGGATGGTCCCGACGATGTCGAAATCTGGTTTCTCGCCCTGCACTCCCGGATCAACGATCTTCCGGCTCTGGATGATGATTATCCCGACGACAAGAGCCTGCACCACAAAGGCTGCCCGCCAGCTGATCGTGGTGGTGATGATCCCGCCGACCAGCGGACCTGCTGCCGCCCCGATACCGCCCGCCGCACTGATCGCGCCAAAGGCGCGGGCGCGCGAGGTGAGGTCGGGATAGAAGACGGTTGCGAGGATGTACACGGGCGGGATCAGCAGCGCGGTCCCGATGCCTTCGAGGAGCGAGTAGCCGAGGATCAGGATCCCGATCCCCGGCGCCGCTGCCGCTACCAGTGCTCCCACCCCGTAGACGAGGAGGCCTCGCCTGAAGAGGTACGTGCGGCCCAGGATGTCCGTCAACTTGCTGCCGGGGATCATCAGGGCTGCCATGGTCAGCGTAAAAACGGCGATGGTCGTCTGGACGCCGCTGACCGTCGTCCCCAGGTCGGTGGCAATGTTGGTTATGGCCACGTTCATGTTCGAGGCAGCGTAACTGCAGATGAACTGGGCAAGCGCAAGCGGCAGGAGCACGCCCTGCGGGGTTGCGGTTGCGGTCAGGGGCGCCGGATCTGCGGTAGTATCCATCGTATCAGCCCTCGAATCGAATGTGTCAGACGGACCCGGTGTATATTAATGTAATTGCCCGGGCAGTGTACCCTCTGTACGGGAAAGCGGAGGGCCGATCCGGCGGCAACGGCAAGCATATCGTGGTCAGTTTTCCGTTCGAGTTGATGTGTTCCCCCGCTATCACAAATAAGAGACCTCAGGCGCTGCATAGTGCCGTTAGGGCAACCCGAAATTAAATTCTCCAAAAAATATATCATGTTCAGGATGGTCTGGCTCGCGCATGACACTGAGAACGTTTGTACCCGGGACGTCCGAGGGGCGGCGGCTGCTCGAGATCCGCGACGACGGTATCCCCTGGCGGCGGTGGGGGCCCTACCTGAGCGAGCGACAGTGGGGAACGGTGAGGGAGGATTACGGGGAGGACGGCAATTCCTGGGCCTACTTCACGCACGATCAGGCACGGTCCCGCGCTTACCGATGGGGTGAAGACGGGATTGCCGGCATCTCCGACGATACCCAGCGCCTCTGTTTTGCGCTCGCCCTCTGGAACGGTAATGATCCCATCCTCAAAGAACGGCTCTTCGGGCTTTCGAATGCCGAGGGGAACCACGGCGAGGACGTGAAGGAGTACTACTACTACCTCGACAACACCCCGTCGCACTCATACATGAAGTACCTCTACCGGTACCCGCAGGCCGCGTTCCCCTACAACGACCTTGTGGAGACGAACCGGCAGCGTAGCCGGTATGACCTGGAGTACGAACTCATCGACACCGGCATCTTTGCCGACGACCGCTACTTCGACGTCTTCGTCGAGTACGCGAAGGCAACGCCTGAGGACATTCTGGTGCAGATCACCGTGCATAACCGCGGACCTGAGGAGGCATCCCTGCACCTGCTACCCACCCTCTGGTTCCGCAACACCTGGTGGTCCGGGGAGGGCGCAAAGAGACCAACCCTCCAGAAGGCGGAGGGTCCATCGGGGATCGGTGTCGTTCAGGCCGGCCACCCGGACCTCGGGCAGCGGTATCTCTCCTGTGAAGGCGCCCCCGACCTGCTCTTCACCGAGAACGAGACCAACACGGAGCGGTTGTTCGGGATGCCGAACGCCTCGCCGTTCGTAAAGGACGGCATCAACGACTACATCGTCAAGGGGCGGACCGATGCCGTGAACCCTGAAGGTGTCGGGACCAAAGTTTCCGCACACTACCGGTTGACCCTCGCTCCGGGGGAAGCGCAGACGGTACGGCTGCGGCTCGCCCAGACCCCGCCCTCCGGGGAGGCACCGTTCGGGAGCCCCTTTGAGAACGTGCTCGCACAGCGGCAGAGGGAGGCGGACGCATTCTACGAGAACATCACCCCTCCATCGGTCGGCTCCGATGCGGCGAACGTGATGCGTCAGGCGCTTGCCGGCATGCTCTGGACGAAGCAGTACTACCTCTATGAGGTCGACCGCTGGCTGGATGGGCACGATCCGGGTCAGCGGTCCTCGCTCAGGAACAACTCGTGGTTCCACATGATGAATGCCGATATCATATCGATGCCCGACAAGTGGGAGTACCCGTGGTATGCGGCATGGGACCTGGCATTCCATACTGTTGCCCTTGCCATGGTGGACCCGGACTTTGCCAAAAACCAGCTCGACCTGATGCTGCGCGAGCGCTACCTGCATCCGAATGGCCAGATCCCGGCCTACGAATGGAACTTCAGCGACGTCAACCCTCCCGTGCATGCCTGGGCCGCTCTGTTCATATACCGCACGGAGAAGGAACTCTTTGGCGCGGGGGACGTGCAGTTCCTGGAGAGAATATTCCAGAAACTGCTGATGAACTTCACCTGGTGGGTGAACCGCAAGGACCGCACCGGCCAGAACGTCTTCGAGGGCGGGTTCCTCGGCCTGGACAACATCGGGGTCTTTGACCGCAGTGCACCCCTGCCCACGGGAGGATACCTGGAGCAGGCCGACGGGACGGCATGGATGGCCCTCTTTGCCCAGACAATGCTGGAGATTGCCTCTGAACTCGCCGTCCACGATCCAGTCTACCAGGAGATGGCGACCAAGTTCTTCGAGCACTTCGTCTGGATCGCCTCGGCGATGAACAGCCTGGGTGAGAACCAGGAGGGGATGTGGGACGAAGAGGACGGCTTTTATTATGATCTCCTCCGCCTGCCTGACGGCAGCGCAACCCGCCTCAAGGTGCGGTCCCTGGTGGGGCTGCTGCCTCTCGCTGCAAGCACGGTCTTTACCCGGGAGATGGTCGAGCAGATGCCGGACTTCGTGGAGCGTGCCCGGTGGTTCAACCAGTACCATACGCGTATGGCGTCCACCATCTCGAACATCGGCCGGACCGGTGTCGGGGGACGGCTCCAGCTCTCGCTCCTCACCGAGGAGAGGCTGCGAAGGGTTCTTTCGCGAATGCTGGATGAGAACGAGTTCCTGAGCGATTACGGGATCCGGTCGCTTTCCCGTGCGCACCTAAAGAACCCCTACGTCTTTTACCTGGACGGGCAGGAGTACCGGGTCGAGTACCTGCCGGGGGACTCCGACTCGAGCATGTTCGGCGGGAACTCCAACTGGCGGGGCCCCATCTGGTTCCCGATGAACATCATGCTGATCCGGGCGCTGCTGAACCTCTATGGCTACTACGGGAATGATTTCACGGTAGAATGCCCGACCGGGTCGGGGAACCGGATGAACCTCTACCAGGTGAGCGAGGAGATTGCACGGCGCCTGACCGGGGTATTCCTCCGCGATGAGAGCGGCCGGCGCCCGGTCTTTGGCTACGCCCGGAAGTTCCAGGACGACCCCCACTGGCGCGACCACCTCCTCTTCTACGAGTACTTCCATGGGGATAACGGAGCCGGGATCGGTGCCAGCCACCAGACCGGGTGGACGGGGCTCGTTGCCCGGATCATCCAGCTCTTCGGGTATATGAGTCCTGAACAGGTACTGGGGGAGGAAGCACGGAAGCTCGTTTACAGGAAAGAGGGTTCTCCTCCCCCACCGGTGGAGGGGCCTGCCGCCAGATAAGGGATGTACAGGCCCGGAAAGGTGGCCCGGTCCGGCGGAGTCCTCCTCGCTCCGCCGGACCGGGCCGGATGGGTGAGGACAGATACCTATATATGGCGGCACCGTGCCCTCCGCACGGTGTTGTCATGGTTAACACGCAGTTTGGTGCCGGTTCCGTTGAACCCGGCGCTGCTCTGGCTCCGTCACGCTGGCTCGTCCTGCTGCTCGGCATTATCGCGGTCATCTTTGGCGTTCTCTTCTTCATCTACCCCATCCCAACGCTGGAGATCCTTGTCATGTTCCTCGGCCTGTACTGGTTGGCGAACGGTATCGTCGTGTTCATCAACCTGTTTACGGATAAAACAGGCCGGGGCTGGAAACTGCTCGTCGGTATCCTCGGCATCCTCGCAGGAGTCCTCGTGCTCACCTACCCCCTCTACAGTGCCATCCTTATCCCGACCGTCTTTGCCATCATCATCGGCGTGGAGGGGCTGATCATCGGGGCCGTCTACATGGTGCGGGGATTCTCCGGTGCCGGGTGGGGAGCCGGGATCCTCGGTATCCTGAGCATCATCTTCGGCCTGGTCCTGATCGCAAACCCCCTCGTCGCCGCTCTCGGCCTGGTGCTGCTCCTTGCGGGGCTCGCCATCGTCGGCGGCATCGCGGCGATCGTCGTTTCATTCCGGCTGCCGGGGTGAAGGAGGGGGGGGCCGGATGGCGTCCCTGGCGTGGAGGCACGATCTCCCCCTCTTTTTGCCCGTAAATGTGTGTTTTGCTGCCGTTTTCTCCGGTATGAGGGCGTGCGGGAGCGTCGTTGCGTGATACCCGGTTCGCCGCAATGCATTGGGATACGTTTATATAAGTCGTGTCATTACCTGGCCCCGGGCAGGATGGCTGCCCGGGAGATAAGCATGAAGAAAATGGGGGTACTGTTCATCGCGCTGGTCCTTGCCCTGGCCTGTGTCGGTGCCGGATGCGTTCAGCCGTCTGAAGAGGAGGCGGAGGCGCAGCTCTGTGGGGATCTCGCAGAACTCAGAGCGGCGCTTGAGAGTATGGAGAACACCAGCCTGAGATCTACGGTCGGCGATATCCGGGATGGACGGGACCAGGTCCGGTCCGCTATGGAGAATGTCAGGGAGTCCGCGGGCCAGGTCGCTAACGTCCGGGTCGACAACCTCAATGCGGCATACGAAAACCTCAACCAGGCCGTGGAGAACCTCCCCGACGAGGCGACCGCCATCGAGGCCATTCAGACCATCCGCCCGCAGATACAGGCTGTCCGGGACGAGCAGCAGAACCTTTCTGCAGACCTGAACTGCACGGCGCAATGAGTGCCGTGAGGGTTGGGATGCAGCGGAAACTGTGAAGAGAGATCCGGCGGGTACCCGGAAGGAACGGTGCCCGGTCCGACGGCGGTTCGTGAGATAAGGGGGAGATACCCATGATGCGAAGGAGAACGGAAGGCGGCCTTCGGGGGCGCGAAGAGGCCGGCGGCGCACACCGCTATAAGATGCGCGAGAAACTCGTCTCCATCGGAGACGACTACTGGATCGAGGATCATGCCGGAAACAAGGCATTCAAGGTGGACGGCAAAGCCCTCCGGGTGCGGAATACGTTGATCATCCAGAGCAAGGAGGGGCAGGATCTCTACCGGATCCAGGAGCGGATGCTCCGGATCAAGGATACCATGGAGATCGAGAAGGGCGGAGGCGGCACGGCCGCAACCATCAAGAAGGCGCTGATCGCGCCGCTCCGGGAACGCTGGACGGTCAGCATCCCCGGACAGGAGGACTGGGAGGTGCAGGGGAACATCCTCGACCACGAGTACCGGATCGACGCCGGGCGGCGGGAGCGGGTCGCCGAGGTCTCGAAGAAGTGGTTCCGGGTCCGGGATACCTACGGTGTGGAGGTGGAGCCGGGGCACGACGACGCACTCGTCCTCATCATTACGGCGGCGATCGACCAGATGGCGCACGGTTAGGGCGCAGAGACGAGGGCGACGGACGACCGATGGGTTGGTCGGGAACCGGTAGACCCGGCCTGCCTGCCGCTGAGGGGGTCGGGAGGTGACGGTGAGGGGAGCGCCTCCTGCCCCGGGCGGCTCGCCGGGGTGGTAGGACCGGAGCAGCCCGGTCTTGCATGATCGTGAGAAGTATATCTGCCCTGGTTCCGTCTACCTGCCGCATGTCGCCTGAAGATATTGTCCCGGATAACGACTGCACCAGTCCGGCGGATCGAGCGGTACTCCAGCGGATGGCCGGGGGCAGACATCTCTATATGGTGGCAGTGAACCCTCCACACGGTGGCGGTATGGTGAATACGCAGTTTGGTGCCCTCACCTATGGGGGCGGCGCTCCTCCGTGCGGGGTTCGCCATCGTTGTTCAGGCTGCCGGGGCGAGGGAGCCAGGATATGAGGGAAATTGACTCTTTTGCCTTCCACGTCATGGCGAAACCGACCGGCGCTCGGTGCAACCTCGACTGTGCCTACTGTTTCTACAGAGAGAAGGAGCAGTTGTACCCGGAGAGCACCTTCCGGATGACCGATGAGGTGATGGAGAAGTACATCCGCCAGACCATCGCAGGGCACCGCGTGCCCGAGGTGACGATCGCCTGGCAGGGGGGAGAGCCGACCCTGATGGGTCTGGACTTCTTCCGGCGGGCGGTGGCGGTGCAGAAGAAGCATGCAGGGCCCCAAACCCGTATCGAGAACACCTTCCAGACAAACGGCATCCTCCTCGATGACGAATGGTGCCGGTTCTTCCACGACAACACCTTCCTCGTCGGCCTCTCCATGGACGGCCCCGGAGAGCTCCACGACGTCTACCGGAGAGACCGGCAGGGCCGCGGCACATTCGACCGGGTCCTCAACGCCGCTCGTCTCCTCCAGAAGCACCGGGTTGAGTTCAACATCCTCTGTGCGGTCAACAGTACGAACGCCGATCATCCGCTGGAGGTGTACCGGTTCTTCCGCGACGAGCTCCGAACGCCGTATCTCCAGTTCGTCCCCATCGTGGAACGGGAGGACAAAGGGAACACGGTCACCGATCGATCCGTCCGGCCGGAGCAGTGGGGGCGGTTCCTGATCGAGATCTTCGATGAGTGGGTCAGACGAGACGTCGGCCGGACGTTTGTCCTGAACTTCGACTGGGCGCTCGCGGGCTGGCTCGGGATGGCAGGGGCGGTCTGCACCTTCGCCCCTACCTGCGGCCTTGGCGTGGCGCTCGAGCATAACGGGGACCTCTACTCCTGTGACCACTTCGTCGAACCGGACCACCTTCTCGGCAACATCCTCACGACGTCGCTGGCCGATCTCGTAACCTCCGAACAACAGCGGAGGTTCGGGACGGCCAAGCGCGATACGCTCCCCCGGTACTGCCGAAAATGTCTGTTCCTCGCCATCTGCAACGGCGAGTGCCCGAAGAACCGGTTCGTCGAGACGCCGGACGGCGAGGCTGGGCTGAACTACCTCTGCGAGGGGTATAAAGCGTTCTTCTCCCACGCCGACCGCCCGATGCGGATGATGGCCGGCCTGCTCCGGCAGGGGCGACCCGCGGATGGGGTGATGCCGATGCTCGCGGCAGAGAAGAAGAGAGCCGGCAGAACGGCGGCAAAGGTGGGCCGGAACGAACCCTGTCCCTGCGGAAGCGGGCTGAGGTACAGGAAGTGCTGCGGAAGACGAACTGCGCCCTGAAATGGTGATGGGTTCTGGATCAGAGGTTAATCCCTCATGATCCAGGCGGCCACTTCCTTCTCGTGGTCGACGTAATGCTCGCCGCTGACATCGATCACCACCCGGTCGATGGTCCCGCCCGTAAAGGCGAAGGGTGCGGCGTAGTCCGGCGATACCGGCGATCCGCTATCCCTGCCGATGCAGAGACCGTCGCCGGTGAGGGCAAAGAATCCGGGCTGGGTCCTGATCCGCCCCTCGCCCACCTTCTTCATGTCTATGTAGAGCGTGAGGGTGCCGACGGCGCTCCCGGTATCGGGGTCCACATCATCCCTTGCGAACTCCGCCGTGAAGACGTGCCGGCCGGCGGGCACGGCGCTGCTTGAGGAGATCTTCTGGATCGCATCCCCGAGCCAGTTGTAGACGTAGTGAAGCCGTCCGTCGGCAATATACATGCTATGCCCGCCGCCGACGCCCCCGTGGGCGAAGAGCACGCCCTGCGCCTCCGGCCCATCGATGACGGCGCCGGCCACGATTCCATACGATCGCCCCCTGATACTGACCGCCACCGACTCGGGAACCTCGGCGGTATTGGGATAGTAGACGTAACGGTTCCTGGGTCCGGATGGCCGGGGACGTGGAGTCGAGACAATCTCCAGTGCGCTCCGGTCATCAAGGGGCATGCCCTGGTAGACCCCTGCATAGTAGAACCAGAGTCCCTTGAGGAGCTCAACCATGTCTTTCTTCTCGCCTGCAAGGTTCTGCATCTGGGCCCGGTCCTCCTTCAGGTTGTAAAGTTCCCAGACGTCGTGTTCGTAGTTGCCCCAGCCCGAGAGGGGCGGGTGGACGGTGTTTGCCAGCCAGCCCTGGTGGTAGATCGCCCGCTGGCCGAGCATCGCGTAGAACTGGGTCTCCCGGCCGGGCGCATCGGGTTCATCAAGGCTGGCCCTGAAACTCTCCCCCTCGATCGGGCTCTGGGTGTAGCCTTTCAATACCTTCGGCGGCTCAAGCCCCAGCAGGTCGTAGAGCGTCGGGACGATGTCCACGGCGTGGACGTACTGGTGGCGGACTTCTCCGCGGGCGCTGATGCCGCGGGGCCATGCCACCAGGCACATATCCGCAATCCCGCCCTCGTATCCGGCAAACCGCTTCCAGTAGGGGAACGGGGTGTCGAACGCCCACGCCCAGCCGGTGCAGTAATGGTTGTATGCCGCGGGGCCGCCGAGCTCGTCGATATGCGGCAGGTTTGCCTCGACCGTGTCGGGGACGTTGTTGAAGAACTTGTTCTCGTTGAAGGAGCCGCTGGGACCACCCTCGGCGCTGGCACCGTTGTCGGAGACGACGACGATGATGGTGTTCTCAAGCTGCCCGGACTCCTCGAGATAGTCGAGGATCCGTCCGACCTGGGCATCGGTGTACGTGACAAAGCCGGCATAGACCTCTGCCATGCGGACAAAAAGCCTCTTTTCATCCTCGGAGAGCGAATCCCAGGGCGGCACGAAGTCGAGAGCCGGCCACGGCTGACCGTCCGGCCCGGCCGTGGCCGGCTCGCCGTGGGGGTTGATGGGCGATAAATCGGTGTTCTCCGGCAACAGCCCCATCTCCTTCTGGTTCTCGAGGATCTGCTCACGGATCTTCTCGTAGCCCATATCGAACCGGCCCCGGTACCGGTCGGCCCACTCCTTGAAGACGTGGTGCGGGGCATGGGCGCACCCGGGACAGAAGTACATGAACCAGGGCTTCTCCGGAGCGATCACATTCGAGTCGCGGACGAACTCGATCGCTCTGTCGGCGATATCCCTGGAGAAATGGTACCCCTCGTCGGGGCGGTAGGGCTGGTCCATGGGGTGGTTGTCGTAGACGATATCGGGGTACCACTGGTTGGTCTCCCCGCCCAGAAACCCGTAGTAGCGCTCGAACCCCCGCCCGAGCGGCCAGCGGCCCTTCCACGAGGACATATCGGTCTCCTCTCCCGGGGTCAGGTGCCACTTGCCGATGGCGTAGGTGTTCCAGCCCCGATCGTTGAGCACCTCCGAGATGAACCCGTTCTCGAACGGGATGCGGGCGGACAGCCCCGGAAAACCGGCGGACGCCTCGGTGATGCAGGCCATGTTGTTGCTGGTTGCGTTGCGCCCGGTGAGCAGGCTCGACCGGGTGGGCGAACAGAGCGCCGTGGTATGGAAGTTGCTGTAGCGTATACCCATCTCGGCGATGCGCTGCATTGTGGGTGTCTCGATAGGGCCGCCGAATACGTCCATGGCCCCGTAGCCGACGTCGTCCCAGACGATCATCAGGATGTTGGGGGCATCTGCCGGTGCCTGCGGCTGCAGGTAGGGATCCCAGTCAGGCACCGAATCCCGGATATCGAGATTGACCGTGCCCTTCCATCTCTCAGACATCTTCTCACTCTCCATGTTATGAGCGCCGCGTCAGGTGCCGTCATGGATTAATCACTTTCGATCTCCGGACCCGACCTCTCTGTCCGCCGCCTGTTCCTGCCCCACTCCGTCTAACGGGGGCTTCAGCTCTCCCTGCTGGTGATCGTCCTCTCGATCTCCGTGGTCCAACCCGGGGTCTTCGCCGTGACGAGCCACAGGCTCCAAACATATAATACCCGTCAATCATAATGCAGTCCGCCGGAATCTGCGATCATATCGGAAAAATATCGACATATGTTCACCGATGAGTGGATTGGACTGCTGATGGAGCGGATCGAATGAGTGCCGACACCGGTTGGCCGGTGGGGGGACCGGGAGACCGGAGCGACCGGGCCCATACAGTATGGAGGGTGCTCTTCCTGGCTCTCCTGCTGGGGGCACTGGCAGGCACGGCAGCCGCCCAGGACGATGCCGCAGTCCAGGAACTCACCGGACGTATCGAACCCGGCCAGGCAATCGTCTACGATCTTGACCTGCCGGCGGGCCGGACCCTGTACGCCTATGCGGAGGGGACCTCAGGAAACCTGGACCCGTTCCTCGCCGTCGCCAGCCCGGACCTCAACGCGAGCCGGGTGCGTACCGGGTTCGCAACCGACGTGAACCGCTCCCTGGCAGCGGGGCAGGACCCGCTTGGGGTGATCCCGGAGATCGCCGGCAGGTACTTCCTCGCCTGGAACGACGATACGAACGGCACGTATGATTCCGCCCTGCAGTACAGCGTTCCCGCCGACGGTGGCTATCTCCTGATCGTCATCGGTTCTCCGGCAAAACGCGAGCAGACCTTCGGGGACTACCGCCTCCAGGTCGGGATCGACGCGCCGCAGGTGCTGACCGGCCAGGCCGAGCCGACCGGGGCCGTCGTCGCAGTCCTGAATACCTCCGCTTCGAGGATGCGCGTCGGTGTCCGGGAGGTGACGGGGAACCTCTCAGCCAATAGATCCTCGACCTTCTACATCTTGAGCCCGGTAGAAGCGAACGACACGCTCTACGCCTTCATCGAAGCGACATCCGGGAACCTGATCCCGGCGATGATCCTCCGGGACTACGGCGGCAAGCCCCTCGCAGCGGTGGCTTCTGCACCGGGGACGACGAGCGCCGTGCTCCAGTACACGTTCTCCGGCGCCAGCAGCAACAACCGGCTGGAGGTGCTCGCAAGCCCGCTGAACGGGGCCAACACGACGGGAGACTTCCGCCTGCTGGCCGGCTTGAACGCCCCCGGCGTGCTGGCGGGCAACGAGTCGCCTGGAGGCCGGTCCGTCCTGCAGGAGCCCATTCCGGTCAAAGTCGGCATCGAACTGGAGCAGATCACCAGCGTGGACCAGGTCAGCGAGAACTTTGCCATAGTGGCCAATATCTGGATGGAGTGGAACGATCCTGCTCTGGCGTTCAGCCCGGACGAATGCAACTGCCGGGTCAAGATTTATCGGAGCATCAACGACTTCGTCGATGCCGAGGGCTCACGGTGGCCGGAGTTCAGGCTCTACAACCAGCAGGCGCAGCGCTGGACGCAGAACCAGATCATCGTGGTGCAGCCCAACGGCACCGCCACCTACTTCGAGCACTTCTGGACGACCTTGCAGGCGCCGGACTTCAACTTCAGGGCATACCCGTTCGACACCCAGGACTTCTTCATCCGCATCGACTCGCTCTATCCCGAAGAACTGTACGTCTATGAACCCTGGCCGGAGAAGACCGCCATAGGCACCCAGATCGGGGAGGAGGAGTGGTACATCACCTCGATCAACACCAACATCAGCACGGTCGAGATCACGGCCCTGAACTCCCGCTACTCCTTCCACTTCGAGGCGGCCCGCCACCTGACCTTCTACGTCCTCCGTATCCTGGTACCGATCCTGATCATCATTCTGTTGACCTACGTCACGTTCCTCCTCAAAGACTATGGGAAACGGGCCGAGATAGCCAGCGCCAACCTGCTCCTCTTCATCGCGTTCAACTTCACCATCGCCGGCGATCTGCCGCGTCTCAGCTATCTGACATTCCTTGATGCTGTCCTGGTCGCCACCTTCGTGATCACCGGCACCACGGTCGCCTACAACCTCTACCTGAGGTGGCTGGCGACGGAGAGGCAGAAGGAGATTGCGGAGCGCATCGACCGGGTGATGGTCTGGCTCTACCCGGCCGCATACATCGCCGCGCTCGTTCTTGCCTCATTGCTGTTCTGAGAAGAGCGGCGCATCGGACCTTTTCCCCCTGTCCCGACTGTCTGGGGTTCATCTTCGACAGGCGCACGCCCCCCGGCCGGCCCATGTCCCTCGTGCGGCAGGCGGCTCATCGACGAGGTCTTCGGCCGCATCAACCTGATCCTGAACTGGGAGATCTCTTTGGGGCCGGGCCGCTCGCCGGGGTCTCGAAGAAGTGGTTCCGGGCCACGACGACGCGCTCGTCCTCGCCGTTACTGCGGCGATCGGCCAGATGGCGCACGATTAGGGCGCGGAGACGAAGGCGACGGGCGAGGTCGGTCAGGAACCGGTAGACCCGGCCTGCCTGCCGCTGAGGGGCCCGGGAGGTGACGGTGCGGTTCAGCAGGCCCGCAGAACCGTAGATGCGCCCCGATGCCGTCTACCTGCCGCATGCCATTTGCGGATGGTACCCCCTGTCACGGGGGGGGTGAGCGGCTCCGGGAGGTTATGTGCCCTGGCGCCAGTGGGGCCCTGCTTGAGCGAGCGGCGGGGACGCTGAAAGAGGCGTGCGAATACCTGAGAAGAGCGTAAACGCTGCACCTGAACCTGTCGGCTGCAGCAATCGCAGGCCAGTGCCGCCCGGCAGGAGATGATCGGTTAGCGTGATTGCCGTCCGGCTGCTCTTGTACCGGTATTTATAAAAATATGGGTATTTACCCTTCTCTGCACGATTCGTTTCCAGTGACTTGTTGTGGTAGCACCGTCGAAAGTTGCGCACCGGTTGCTCGATGCCGTCTCAACGGCCGCAATAAAGTTCGATTGACCTCGCAATACATTGCGCTGCTTCTTCATCCCTCCCGATGGATCTCAAACTCATTCCCTTGTTGAACCATGCATCTGCATGATGGGGGTCGATCCTGAGTGCCTGATCGTAGCTCGCGATTGCTTGATCGTGCTCGCTGAGTTCGTCATAACAGTCTCCCAGCAAAGCAAATGCTTCGGAGTATTGCGGCTCCATAGCAACCGCCCTCATCAGGTATTCCACTGCCGTGGCAAGATCACCTCCCATCGCCCTGTCTCGTGCCTGTCGGATCAGGCACGTTGCGCCATTGAAACTGAAATCCTGTGTCTTTCGCGTGATCACACGTTCCTCCTGTTATTCTGTGGCAAAAGGAAAATTCTTTTCGCCTCTATTAAGAATTTGCACAATAATATTGCCCTATAAGTCTGCAACTCTCTTTTGCATCACGGTCCGCCATGCAAACCATTATAACTACGGTCCGGCCCGGGACCCCGGCTCCGTATCCACATATCGCAACAGTTCGTTGAACAGAGCGTTTACCGGGAAATTCCAGGAGTATGGCCGCTGATAGAAGTTTCCGGGATCCTCGTCAGCGCCCTTAAATGGAAAGGCTTACTTTGAGAGCACTCTATCCTCATATATGGGTGCGCGCGACCTGGAGAGGATGCAGCAGATCAAGCGGCATCTGAAACAGAATCCGAGAGGACTGACCATCTCGGACGCCGCCTCGAAGATGCAGATGAACCGGAACCTTGTAGCGAAGTATCTCGACATGCTCCTCATCTCCGGGCAGGTCGAGATGCAGGAGATCGGGGCTGCAAAGGTCTACTTCCTCTCCCATCGCGTGCCGATAGCCTCGATGCTCGATCTCTCTTCAGATATGGTCATCATCCTCGACGACGAGCAGGAGGTCGTCTGGGTCAATAAGTCGATGCTCGTCGCGCTCAACGAGGACCGGGAATCGGTCGTCGGCACTGAGATGACCACCTCAACAAACCCCCTCTTTCTTGCTCTGGTCCAACACCTGCCGCCGCCGGGGTCGTGCGAGGCGCCCGAACAGATCGTCAAGGTGCACTGCGTTCTCGCCGAAAAGGAGTCCCACTTCCGCGTGAAACGGATGCCGGTGGTGTTTGAGGACGGGGGTCGGGGCATCACGCTGACCCTCGAGGACATCACCGGCGAGACCGCCTACCAGGAGAGGCTGCGGGCGAGCGAGGCCCGGTACCGGGGGATCGTCGAAGACCAGACCGAGTTCATCGTCCGGTGCGCACCGGACGGCACCGCCACGTTCGTGAACGGCGCGTATGCCCGGTACCTTGGGGAGCATGCGACGGACCTTCTCGGGAGTCCCTTCATTCCCGCCATCGATGCCGGGGATACGCTCGCCCGGGATCGGGCGTTCCGTTCCCTGAAGCAGGACCATCCGGTCGCTACGTTCGAGTGCCGGGTCCACCACCCCTCAGGAGACCTCCGCTGGAACGTATGGGCCGTGCGTGCGTTCTTCGACGGTCCGGGACACGTCACCGAGTGTCAGGCCGTGGGCCAGGACATCACCGAGAAGCGTGAGGCTGCAGCAAGGATCAACGACCACATCCGGGGGATGGAATTCCTCTCACAGGCCTGCGTGGCCTTCATGGACATGGAGGAGGATGAGGATATCTATGGGTACGTCGTGCGGCAGGCCTCTCTGCTTGCCCCGGTCCCTCTGGTATGGATCAGCACCATCACCGATGCCGGTCAGAATCTCGTCCTCAAGAGTGTTGCTGGAGATCCGGCTGTATTGGAGATCCTGGAGCAGTTCCCGGAGATCCGATCGCCGTTTCCCGTCGCCATGGCCGACACGGCGGAACTGCTCCAGCGCAGGAGGCTTGTACGGGTGCCTTCCCTCTCCCGGTCCCTGTATGCCAAGATCCCCGAAGAGGCGCACCGGCAGATCGTAGCGATAACGGGGGACCTTGATACCTGCGTGATGGGACTTGTCTCCAGGGGTCGGCTCGTCGGTAAGGTTGGGATGTGCCAGAAGAGCGGTTCCCTGCTGTCGAACCAGGATCTCATCGAGGCGCTCATCCGGCAGGCGGCCATCGCGATCGATCGAAGGATCGCGGTCGAGACCCTCAAGGCGAGTCTGGCGCGCGAGAGGGAGCAGGTCCAGAACCTGCAGTTCCTCTCGCGGACCGCGATGGCCTTCACCGAGATGGAGGGTTCGGCAGATATCTACCGTTACATCGCGGATCGTCTCGCTGAGCTCGTCCCGGAGAGCCTCATCGGCATCTTCTCGTTCGATCCCGGGGAGAAGGAACTCATGCTCCGTGCTGTCGCGGGGAACGAGGAGCAGATTGCAAGGTTCTGGGAGGCTCTCGGGATCGCGAGCCCGCTCGGCCTGTCGTTTCCCATCGATGAACTGCCTCGATCCGAGAATGACCTGGGCAAAGGCACGCTCTTTGAGGTCTCATCGGTGTATGACAGCCTCCTCCACCAGGTCTCACAGGAACGCTGCGCCCGGGTCGAACAGGAGTTGAAGATCGGCCGGGGGTTCAGCATGGGGTTCACCTGCAAGGACAGGATCTTTGGCAGCGTCCTGATCGGGCTGTTTCGAGCGGATGATATCGTGAACCGGGAACTCGTCGAGGCGTTCGTCAACCAGGCCTCGGTCGCCCTGCTGCGGCGGTGCGCACGGACACGCCACCGCGAGAGCGAAGACCTCTTCCGGCTTTTTATGGAGCAGATGCCGTATCCCGTCGTCATCCTCGGCCGGGACGGGTGCATCCTCGATGCTAATGCATCCGCTGCAACCCTCGTCGGGTGTCACGCAGCAGCCGGGCTTATCGGGCGGTCATTTTATGAGTACGTGGTAGGCGGATCAAGCCGCTTCCCCGGGCTGTTACGGTCCCTGGCCTCTGGAGGAGGCGGCAATCGGACCTCCCGCCTCTGTCTGCGGTCGTGCGACAGCGGCACCTGCGACGTCGAGGCACGGGGCAGGATGGCCCGCTACAACATGAAGCCTGCCCTGTACCTCTGCCTGCGTCCGTTCCCGTCGGGCAGCGGGGTCTCAGTCCGTCCGCAATACGGCACCGCCCCCGATCACGGCCGCTGACCCCGCGCGACATGGCCCCTCTATCCGGTGTGGGGCATCTCGGCACAACAGGCACACCCGGGCGATGGCGACGTCACACCGTTTGCGAATCGAACCGGAACGCCCGGGAGGGCACCCGCATCTCGAACCGTGCCCCCTTTCCGGGCTCTCCCGTCTCGGCGATGGTGATCCCGGTGATGGCGAGGATCTCCCGGATCAGGAAGAGCCCAAGACCGGTGTTCTTCCCGAAGCCCCGGTTGAATATCCGGGCCTTCTCTCCGGCAGGGATACCGACGCCGTCGTCCTCCCAGACGAGGGTGAGGTCCCCATCCTCCTCCGGACGGTACCGGACGCGGACCCGGGTCGCCGCCTCACCGTGCCGGACGGTGTTGTCCATCAGGTTGGCGAAGACCTTCACGAGCATCGGGTCTGCGTAGATTGCAAGGTCATCCGTCTCATCGGTTATCGGAAGGTCCCTTGCCGTCGCAGCCCGGATTGCATCCGATACGCGTTGCCATTCCGGCGATTTGACACCGAGGTCCTGGTAGTCCCGGGTGAACTCGATCTGGCGTTGAATGGTCCCGGCGGCGGTGTTCATCTTCTCGAGGTATCCTGAGAGGGGCCCGTCGGGTGCATCCTCCTGTGCGAACGAGAGGTTGCCGAGAAGGATCGTCAGCTGGTTGAGAATATCGTGCCGGGTGATGCTGCTCATCAGGTTGAGCTGCCGGTTCGCCTGCAGGAGTGCCTGTTCAGCCTGGTGGAGGTCGGTGACGTCGTGGATGATTCCTTCCACACCCCGGACCGAACCTTCCGCATCGGTGAAGAGATGACCGCTCACCGTCACGCGCTTCAGGGTCCCGTCTTTCATCTTGAGCACCTGAGGGTATCCGCTGACCGCGCCGTTCACCCTGAGTGCACCAAGATACTTCTCGCGTTCCGGAGGATCGGCATAGAGATCCTGTATGGCCACGCCGATCATCTCTTCGGGTGAGTTGTAGCCTGTCAGTGCCACCCCGGACGGGCTGATCATGGTGATGGTCCCATCGAGATCGGTGCGGTAGAACAGGTCCTGCATGTTCTCGATGATGGTCCGGTATTTCGCCTCGCTCTCCCTGAGTGCCTCCTCTGCCTGCTTGCGTTCGGTAATATTCTGGAGGAGGACCAGTCTCCCGATGACCACTCCGGACCCGGTCCGCAGGTCGTCCACGGCTGCATCGAAGAACTGCCTCTCCAGCCCCTCGCCGATGACGATCTCCCGGTGATTCCCGGGTGCAGCCTGTGCCAGGGCAAGGACCGAAGGGTGGTCCGCGAGGACGCGATCCACCGGACTGCCGATGGCGTCGTCACGCACCGTCCCGAGGAGCCGGACCGCTGCGGTGTTCATATCGGTCATCCGCCCCCGGGTATCGATCACCATCATCGGCGAGCTCATCTCCTCGATCACCTTGCCCCGGGCGACCGGGGTAACCTCGAGGAGGCCCTGTCTGAGCGTTGCTCCTACAAAGATGAGGCCGGTGAACATCAGGGCGAATGGCGTCAACGTCAATCCCGGGTACGGAGTGAGGTCCAGCTGGTACTGGAGATCGCAGAGGAAGGGGAGGAGAAGCGCGGCCAGGAGAAGGAGGCGCTGGCGCCGGTAGAAGGCATGGATCTCCGGCTGGATGAAGATGAGGAGGAGGAGACTTGCGATCAGGAGAATGTGGGAGTATGCAACATGGACCTGGAATCCTATTCCGTTGGTGAAGTTGAGTATAGGGAGCGGTCCTGAGAGGTCGACCAGGTAATCGTACCGGAAGAGCGGGTGAAACCAGGTGGTCTGGGCGAGGATGACGGTTATCACCGGGATGATGAAGAGGGGGACTTTCTTCCAGCCCTGTATCCACTCCTCCCTTCTCAGGTAGGTGAGGATGAATATGAGTTGAAGGACGCCGAGGAACGGCACGGCCAGGAACCGGATCTGCAGCAGAAGGATCTTGATCCAGAGCGTCTCCGTCATCAGGTTGAGGGCATGGGTGATGGGCAGGAAGGCGGCACACAACAGCAGGAGTCCGAGGGGCCGTGCTACTGGTATGTCGCGGTGCTTGTGACAATAGAGCACAAGGGCGATGAGCACCCCCCCGGCAAGGAAGAGGAGTCCAATCAGGAGGGTAGGTATCATGGGCGAGATTCTCTGGAGGTAGTGTCTTAGTTGATGGATGTTTAACGTTTCGTTTCTGGATAGGTGATGAATGTGTGGATTCGGGGAAAAGAGCGGAGTTAAATGTCCTTCTTCTTAAATGGGGTTTTTTGGATTGTTAGAGATGTTTGCGTTGATAAACGCAAGACCGCGTCTGCTCTGGAGAAGCGAAAATTTAGGAGGTTTTCCGGGAGTTGCCAACTGGTACGACAACTCTCCATATTGGCTCCCCTCGCAGGCTAATCCTCCATATACTCCTCTCTTTCTCCGTCATAGCCAGTCGCCTCATCCGGGTATAGTTGAGGCACTGGAGAAAAGTTTGATCATGAACCGTGACCGGTCCGGTGTGATCGTTCTTAGCAGATTGGAGAGGGCGGCCATCGCTCCGGTCATGCGCCGGGGGGCCTGACCCGGTTGCGGGGCGCCCGGACGGCCCCGCCAGCCTGGATTCTTAATACACCCTGACCTTCAGCCCGGGAACCCGGGTAAAGTGATGGTCCTGGGTGACGATCTCGCCGTCGCCTGCAAGCGTGATTGCCGCGATCACCTCGTCGAAGTCTCCGATGGGCTT
>Ga0265294_10003703_pt1 | contig 19385 bp, 16 predicted proteins | sample MunlanPumphouse3_FD_192504 | JGI IMG/M metagenome (GOLD analysis project Ga0265294, IMG submission 192504) | Groundwater microbial communities from a municipal landfill in Southern Ontario, Canada - Pumphouse #3 | ecosystem: Environmental > Aquatic > Deep subsurface > Groundwater | place...
TGTTCGATAGGCCGGGGGTGTACGCACGGCAACGTGTTCAGCCCACCGGTACTAATCATCCGAGAGGCTTGACCATATCATTATTCCAATCCCATGGGCTGCCAAGGCCGGTCGTGCGAGATCCTCGCGCTCCCAGGCGTTGGCCGGCCCGGTGGCCACAGCAGGGTGGACACACCCGTTCCCATCCCGAACACGGAAGTTAAGCACCCTCACGCCGATGGTACTACGGTTAGCCGTGGGAGAGTAGGTAGCCGCCGGGCCTTTTTCTTTTTCCCTCCATCCCCTCCTTTGCCGGAGGGTATTTTTATTAAGAGAGAGTTCTCCTCCCCATTTTGTACCTTTCAATTGCCAAGGAATCCGGCTATACTTGCCCGAGGAGGAACCTGTGGCTTTAATCCCATTCTATAAACCGACCCTACGCAGGAAAGACATGGATGCAGTATTGCAGACCATGGTGGATGAACGTATCGGGCCGGGAGAACGCAAGAATGAGTTTCTGAAACAGTTTTGTACCTATATTGGAGCCGGAGAGGGGATTGCCCTTCGCAGTTATCCCGATGCTTTGCGTGCAGCATTGCTCACGCTCTCTCTTCCACCAGGGGCAAAAGTAGGGGTGAGTGTGCTCTCTCCTTCACTCTACGCCTTAATAGCAAAAGAAATGCAACTCGAGTTGGTACTCGGCGATATAGATGAGGAGAGTGGTTGTCTCAGCCAGGAAGAGGCGTCTCGCCTTGTCGAGGAAGGAGCACAGGCACTCTTGATTCATGAACCAATGTGCCAGATACCGCTGCACTGTGAATACCGATCACTTGGTATTCCTGTCATTGAGGACATCAGCCAAAGCCTTGGTAGCTGCTTTGATGAAGAGAAAGCCGGTGGTTTTGGAGACCTGGTTGTGTGTGCAATGGAAGAGGATGCTGTGGTCAGTGCAGCTGGGGGAGCAGTACTCGCCATCATGCATGGTGATTACCAGAAGACACTCAGTGCACTATTCCGTGAATATAGGGAGTATGTAGAACTTCCCGATATGAATGCAGCTCTGGGATTGATCCAGCTTTCCAACCTTGATGACCATCTTTCCAAGAGAAGGGAGTTCTATACGCTTTTTTCCAATGCACTTCTCAAGACTGAACACAAGCTGTATGGAATTGGGAACATAGATTTCAAACCCAATGGATATGGATTTTGCGTTGTCTTGGACTCCAGAGCCGAGGATGCCATCAAATTTGCGAACAAGTATCAGGTTTCTGCACAGAAAACGTTCTCAGACACCTTGGCTAAGGGGTACAGCGACCGATTTGATCTTTTCCCGAAAGCCCTTCCTCCCCATCTCAGAGGAATATCGCTTCCTCTTTACCCATTCCTGAAACAATCAGATACTGAGTTATTGATGAAGGTCATCAGCCACCTTCCGTAAGGAGTCAACTATGGAACAGAGACAGGTACGTCATGTATTGATCATTGCAAACTGGAGCAAGAAGACATCCCATACCCTCTCCCAGACAATTGTCGACTACCTTGCTGAGAAGGGGATTGAAAGTAGTGTAAGCAGAACGAACAAGGGAAACGAACCCTTGGTCGTGAATAAGGACACCGACTTGGTCATCTGTCTTGGAGGGGACGGGACGGTACTCTACTGTGCGCGCTACCTCCAGGATTTGGGAATCCCCATCCTTGCCATCAACGTAGGAACCTTTGGTTACATCACGGAGATATCGGTGGAGGAGTGGCAGGAAGCTATTGATTACTTCCTGGAAGGAAAGAACACCATCAGCAGAAGACTGATGATCAGGGTAGGGGTATTCAGGAAAGGCAAAAAGGTATTCACCGCTCACGGATTGAATGAGATGGTGGTATCCTCCAGTGGTATCAGTAAAGTCGTCAGCCTCTCTCTGCGTATCGGGTCAACAGAGGCAGGATTCTTTCGCTCGGACGGCATGATTATCGCAACCCCGACCGGTTCCACGGGCTACAGCCTCGCTGCCGGTGGGCCAATATTGGATGTTGACCTTACTTCCTTGATCATAACCCCTATTTGTCCATTCACCTTGTCCAACCGGCCACTGGTGGTTAGCGGGGACTCGACCATCACTCTGACCATCCCAAAAGGACAGAGAACCGGATTAATGCTCTCGGTGGATGGACAACAAAACTTCTGTTTGCAGGAAGATGATATGATTGTTGTGGAAAAATCCCAGAGCAAGGCACTGCTGGTCGCAAGCGAAAGGCGTAACTATATAGAAGTATTACGTGATAAACTAAATTGGTCCGGGGGAGGATTGCATGCTTGAGCGGCTTGAAATACACAACTATGCACTGATCGAAGACAGTGTCATCGAGTTTCCTGATGGATTCACGGTGATAACTGGTGAGACCGGTGCAGGAAAGTCAATAATCCTGGGAGCCCTTTCCCTGCTCTTGGGTGAGAAAACCGAAGTACAATCCATCCGAAGCGGACAGGAGAGTGCAACGGTAAGAGCCTCCTTTTCCCTTGATCCTCCCTATCCTCCAAACTTGGCTGCATATCTCGAACGGGAAGGCATTTCCCTTGACAATGAGAGCCTGATCGTCAGCAGGACCATCAAGAATAATGGACGTTCCTCGGTATCCTTGCAAGGTCGTCTATCCAGCCGAACAGAGTTGGCTGCGATCAGCAAGGAACTGCTTGATATCAGTGCACAGAGGGATCACCAGAGTTTGCTCAGCGCGGCTAACCAGCTTGCGGTGCTTGATGTCTATGGGAATTGCGATGAAGAGAGGATGGCCTACCGCTCTGCATATGAATCATACCTGGGGCTGAAAGATGAACTGGTGAAGAAAAAACAACAGCTTGAACAATCACAGAAGGAAGAGGATTTTCTTCGCTTTGCTGTTGAAGAGATTGCAAAGATAGATCCCAAACCAGGAGAAGATGACGAGATAGCTGAGCAGGTAAGGGTGATTGCAAGCTATGAGCAGATCCATGAATCGTTGAGCTCAGCCATTGGAGCACTGCACGGAGGGGAGATGGGGACCAGTGCCCTTGCCTCTCTCTCCCTTGCAGGCTCCGAGATTAGCAATGCTGCAAAAGCCGACCAATCCTTGGCCGAGTATGTTTCCCGTCTTGAAAGTGCTACCATTGAGATCGAAGATATCTATGAAAGTATCCGCGACTACCGCTCATCCATGAGCTACAGTGAGGAAGAACTCGACAGGTTGCAGGGTAGGCTTGCCAGCCTGCAACGGTTGAAGAAAAAATATGGACACACGCTTGAAGCGGTCTGTTCCTTCTACCAGGAGAGCCAGAGTCGTCTCAATCTTACTGAGGAACAGGAAATCTGGCTAAGCAAACTGGAGAAACAGATTGCTTCTGCAGCCGACCTAGTGGCCAGCAAAGCCGAAGTGCTCTCACAAAAACGACAGAAGGCTGCACAGAGGCTTTCCTCCCAGGTCGAGCAGAAACTCAGGACCCTTGGGATGAAGGAGGCACGCTTCTCTATCACCTTCACCCAAATACAACCAGGACCACAGGGAACAGATGAAGTAAGCTATGATATCTGTGCAAACCCTGGGCTGGAAATGCGTTCCATAAAGGATGTAGCCAGTGGAGGGGAGCTGTCACGTATCATGCTTGCAGTAAAAACCAGCCTGGCAGAGAGTGATGCCGTTCCTACCCTGATCTTTGATGAGGTTGATGCCGGTATTGGAGGCAGCGTGGCGCTCTCTGTAGCTGACCAGCTGATGAATCTCAGTCGTTCCCATCAGGTTATTGTCATCACCCACCTTGCATCCATTGCAAGCAAGGCAGATACCCATCTGGTGGTGCACAAGGAGATACGGAACCAGATGAGTTACTCCATGATCAGAAGAGTGGAAGAGGAAGAACGTCAAAAGGAAATTGCAAGAATGCTCAGTGGTGATGATTCAAGTAGCGAAAGCCTTGGGCATGCAAAGAAGCTACTGCAAACAGGGAGGAGCTGATGGACTATTACAAAGCAGATAATGGATTTGCCTACGGAAAAGAGAATGAGATTCCCATGGCCAGAATCACCATGCGCTCCCTTGGTGATAAACGAATCGCAATTGATCATACCTATGTTTCTCCCAGCCTAAGGGGACAGGGTATTGCAAGGAAGCTGGTGATGCTTGTCGTAGAACAGGTAAAGAAAGAGGGGAAACTGATAGTTCCCCTCTGTTCCTATGCCCAGATGGTCCTTGAGGAGGACCCTGAGCTGGCCAAGCTTATTGCCAATTAATTGATATAGATATCAAAGTTCAATTCCTTAGCCAAAGCGTTGATTGAGGTGATGTCCTCTTCCTTCGGTTGTTTTTGCATGCTTACATACGGATATACTGCATTCTGCAGTGCTGTAAGATCAGGTTGGAACCCTCTCTCCCTGACAATCTGCAAGAACTCCAGAATGAAACGAATATTGTCCGCATACAGCCCATGTTCCTGAATCTTTTCACCCAGATTGGTCATTTGGGTGTGGAAGATGGTAGCGACCAGATCAATATCAGGTTGTTTGCCATACTTCTTGAGGAACTCAAGCATCAAGGCAAAATCCTGTTTGTATGCATCCCATTTATCCAAGCTGCCATACATGAACAGACTCTTGATGGAACTCAAGGATGAACCGATCAACTCTTCATAGAGGGACCCCATGGGTAGATATGGTACATGCTTTGCCAGTGTGGCATAGTGGAAAATGTTTTTTGACAATCTCCTGAGAGCATCATAGTCAAGGGAGCATACACTTCTGTCTATCTGGTCGAATAGTTGGTCACGCATGCGCAAGGGAATCTGCTTATGCCCGATATTCGTGGACTTGACTGTCTCTGAGCCTTGCTCTTGAACTTCCATGAGATACTCGAGCGTGGCCTGTTTGGGATTTGGGTCACGTGCGGTGCAGATGTATTTCGTCAGGGTTTCTGTATCGGTGACATGAAGCCGTTCAGTATGTTCATCCACTTCTGTGTATGATTCCAAGTGGAACCATCCATAGGTGTCCTCATAATCCGCTTTCTCGGCGATGCGTCGATTGAGGGCAAAGAAAAGTGCTGCTTCTACCTCACCGGGAAGTGTATTCATGAGTTCCTTGGCGATGGTCTTTCCATTTCCGTCCTGCTTCCTATTTGCCTTTGCCTTTGCCAGATCTTCCAGAAGTTGTCCCAGCAGGTCTTTTTTGCTGAATGGATTGTATAAATCGACAGCCATGAGCGCATAGGCAATATTTTGTTTTGGTTCCAATCCAGCTAGGTCATTGAAGAACCAACCACAACTGGTGTAGGAGAAGTGCTTGTATTTCTGCCCCTCCAGCAACATCGCCAACCTATGTTTCTTTCCAGCATCATCCGTAAATGAAGAGAGGAAGCTGTCCATATCCTTGATATGGCTGGCAACCGAGGAAAATTGGTAGAGTAATTCCCTGGAATCAAAGTCTTTGCCCAAGATTTTCTGTACTTCATCAGTAAAAATTATGTCGATTTCGCTTGAGAGATTATCGAAAGCAAGGCGAAGAGGATTTCTCCATGCCTGGTTCCAGCTCTCTTCACCACCTGTATGGCAACCACAATCCTTGTACCATCGGGAAACACCATGACTGCATGACCAACTGGTCCCCTTGCTGTCTTCCCCATCATGCAGGTAGGCCAACTCAGTAGCCGGATGATCATTGAGATAGGAGGCATAGTTGGTGAACGTAAAGTCATCTCGCTCTTCGACCTTCTTGATCAGGGCGGAGAGAGCCATATCTCCATAGGGTTCATGATGACCGTAGATCTCACCATCGGTAGCAGTATGAATCAGGCTGGGTTTCTCATCTTCCCTGATGGAAACCAGGCGTTGGTAGAGAGAGTCAGCGTCCCTCAGGTAGTGCCCGAAGCTGATGCCTTCAGCCAACTGGGGATTATAGAAAAATGCACTGATGGTCTTCCCCTTGGCACCTTTCAGGAGAAATGGTCTGTCGTATGGGGCTCCTCTGCCTTCCAGTTCAATTCGTCCCTTCTCCTTGTCCTCGATTGCCTTGCATTGCCAAGGTGAGAGGATGACGTAGGAAACACCTTCTTCAGCAAGGATATCGATGACCATAGGACTGATTGCTGTCTCCGGCAGCCAGATCCCATCAGCCTTCCTGGAAAAACGCTGTGCAAAGTCCTCCAGCCCCCAACGAATCTGGACCCTTGCGTCCTCTTCGGTGCATAGGGGGAGAATGGTATGATTGTACGCTTGGGCGATGGCATTGCCAAAGCCGAGACGTTCTTTGCTTAATCTGTCTGCTTCAAGGATGAGCTGATAGGTATTCTGATGATACTTTTCCATCCAGCTGAGCAGGGTAGGCCCAAAATTGAAGCTCAGGTACTTATAGTTGTTGGTCAGGCTGAGGATTCTCCTGACTCCTGAAAGATATCTCGAGAGGCTGTTTGCCTTGTAGCAATCTGCATGTATGCGTTCATTCCAGTCTGGGAACGGACTAGCAGTAAGCTGTTTGCCGATGAGTCCCGTCTGGGGGTTTTCTCTTGGTGGTTGATAGAAATGTCCATGAAGAATCAGGGACGTCTTGTCCGGTTTGTTTGTTTTCATATAGCTTGCCTAGTATATCATAATACCGAGAGGACGGACTACCGGTTGGCGCCCTATCTTGCACATTGTTGCATTCTGGTGAATGATACGGTAGGAGGAAGCCATGAGTATTCATATTGTTTCAGATAAAAACAGCATTGCTGATACCGTTTTATTGCCAGGTGATCCACTGAGAGCAAAGCATATTGCACAAACCTACCTGACTGATGTGGTGCAGTACAACGAGATAAGGGGAATGTATGGTTTCACTGGTCTGTACCATGGACAACGTGTTTCAGTACAGGGTACAGGGATGGGTATGCCTTCATTTTCCATCTATGCCCAGGAATTGATCGACAGCTATGGAGCCAAGCGCCTGGTACGAGTGGGTACCTGTGGAACCATGAGCGAGTCTCTCAAGCTCAAGGATGTTTTGATTGTCCAGGGAGCAGACTCTGACAGCGGGATGAATGTGAGCCGGTTTGGCACCTACCAATTCGCCCCTACTGCGACCTTCCCCTTGCTTATGCGTGCCTATGAGAATGCAAAGTCGATGGGTATCGGGTATGCCGTGGGGAATGTCTTCACCAGTGATCAGTTCTATGACATGAAGGGTGATGAGAAAAAGGCAATTGCACAGTCAGTGGGAACAATGGCAGTCGATATGGAGACATGTGAACTCTATACCTTGGCCCGTCTCAAGGGCATCGAGGCCCTGACATTGCTTACCGTAAGTGACTCCCTGCTTACCGGTGAACAGGTTGCTCCAAAAGAGAGACAGACAACCTTCGATTCGATGGTTGACCTTGCCTTGCAAACCCTCTTTGACTAAGGGAAAAGAGCCATTGGTTGACTAAGCGCTGTGATTCTTTTACGATTGCGTAGAAGAACATCCGTCAAGATACTTTTTGGGAGTAAGCATGATTCTCATCAACATTGATTCCTTGTCTACTACCGAGTTGCAATATATCGCCCAACAGGAATGTTTGGAAGATTGGCAGACACTCGATCGGGAGGAGCTCATCGACGCCTTGGAGGAAGCCTTCGGCGAACAAGACGATGAAGTCTCTTCGGCACAGAAGGGAAAAATCCATAGAAACAGGTTTTGCAACTCCCTTACCGACTATCGGGGGGACAAGCAGAATCTGAGTGATCTCCCTGGCGTTGAACAGTTGCCTGAATCCTATCTGGATACATCCATACATCTCCTGCTTCGTGACCCACAGTGGGCCTATGCATATTGGTCCCTGTCACCGGCTTCCCTGCAGATGGTTTTCGGCGAGGATGGACAATCTCCCAGCAGCTTGTTCCTTCGGGTTCAGGAAACCAGACTCGAGAGCGGGGAAGTGTTGTCCTTCGATATCTCAGTAGAACGTGAAGATACGCAGTGGAATATCAACCTGCCCAATATGGGTTCTTCGTATCTGGTTGATCTTTGCTGGCGTGACCGTAAGGGAAATGAGATGTCCCTGGCACAGAGCAAGAGTGTCGAAACCTATCCTGCCTACTGGCAGAAGCATAGTGAAGAATTGGTGGGGGACTACTCCTCCTTCCTGGCAAACTTCTCCTCCCTGGTAACAAAGGAAGGGGAAATTGTTGATAATCCAGTGATCAGGGATCTCGCACAGAATCTGAGCAAGGGGGTTCTCTAATGGCCAAACCATCAATCGCATTCATCCTGAACGCACATCTCCCCTTTGTCAGACACCCTGAATACCCGCGATTCCTTGAGGAAGATTGGCTCTTTGAATCCATCAGTGAGAGTTATCTTCCCCTGCTGAGGATGTTCAACAGACTTGTCCAAGACAAGATTCCTTTCAAGATGACCATAAGCCTCTCTCCCACGCTTTGTTGCATGCTCACCGACCCTGTACTTCAGGAACGGTTCCTTGAGTATCTTGAACGGCATATTGAGCTTGGTGAAAAGGAGGTTGCGCGCTGTACCAAGGAACAACCGGAGTTTCTTGAGATGGCCCAGTTCTACCTCGACCAGGCACGTGAGAACCTTGGAGATTTCCAGGACCGATATCGTGGCAATATCCTCGATGGTTTCAAGGCACTGGAGATGAGTGGTCACCTGGAGCTTGCAACCACCGCTGCAACCCACGCATACCTCCCGCTTTACAAGGATTATCCAACTGCAATCAATGCGCAGGTGGAGCTGGGGGTACAGTCCTTTCTTACTACCTTCGGCCATCTTCCAAAGGGATTCTGGTTGCCTGAATGTGGATATTATCCCGGACTGGAGGAATCATTGAAGTATCATGGTATTTCATGGTTCCAGACAGCCAGCCAGTCCATGTTGCTCTCACCGGACAAGGTAGAGTACGGTACCTATCGTCCTGTACAGACCCCTAACGGTGTGGCTGCCTTCCCGAGGGATTTCCAGACTACCAGTCTGGTTTGGTCCAACGCCTCTGGATATCCTACCGATCGTTACTATCGTGAGTTCTACCGCGATATCGGTTATGATCTGCCGATGGACTACATCAAGCCCTATATCCATGAACCCTCGGTACGGGTGTTCACCGGATATAAGTACTGGGCGATCACTGGTCAAACCGACCAGAAAGTTCCCTATCGTCGGGATCTTGCCCAGAAACGAGTGGCGGATCATGCAAGGAATTTCCTGTACAACGTCAACAATAAGGCAAAGACCCTGGAAGGTGTACTGGACAAGGATCCCGTTTTCACCTTGGGATATGATGCCGAGCTGTTCGGCCATTGGTGGTTTGAGGGTATCGATTGGATTGAACAGGTGTTTCGCCAGAATGCGGAACTTGAACAGCAAACTGCCTTTATCTCGCCCTCTACCTTCCTGGGACAAGAGAAAGATACCTTGCAGAAGGTCAGACCTGCCTTGTCCTCATGGGGACAAGGTGGCTATAGTGCAGTATGGCTTGATGGTTCAAATGCTTGGACCTACCGGCATATCCATAAGGCCATTGAGAGGATGGAGGAACTTGCCGTTCGATTCAGTGACCAGATCAGCCTGAAGCAGAGATTCCTTAATCAGGCTGCACGGGAAGTGTTGCTTTCCATGGCAAGTGACTGGCCGTTCATCCTGTTCAACAAGAGCAGTACTGAATATGCACAGAAACGAATTGGGGACCACCTAAGGAACTTCAATGTTGTCTATGGGAATATGTGTAAAAATGCCGTGAATACTGAGTGGTTGGTAAAGGCCGAAAAGCGAGATATTCTCTTCAGCGATATCGACTACAACATCTTCAATCCTGAAAGATAAATAGAAAATTCTTCATTACTCTGTCCCCTTCCTTTTTGGAGGGGGATTTTTCTGTATCCAGGCAAAAGCCCCAAAATATCACGAAAAGGTCTACGCTTGTTAAGCAGTGAGTGACATTTTTACCTATCATACCGGTGGAAAGATGGAAAAGTTCGGTTGTGCTGTGGTGGTAAGAAGTGTACATTTATGGATGTAAGTGGGAAAAAATCCCAAATAATGAAAAAGGTGAGGAGCCTGGTCATGTTGACTGGTGAATTTTACAACACCATTGACGACAAGGGTCGTATACTCATCCCTTCCCGATTGCGGAGTGCATTGGAAGGGGAGGCCCTCTATGTGACCAGAGGTTTGGAGAACTGTCTCTGGCTGATGCTTCCCACCGATTTTGAGAAACTCAAGAATACGATCATGAACGGGCCCGGTGCAATGTTCGACCGGAAGCTCAGGATTCTGCAACGCGGCATGATTGCCCCGGCGCAGTTGTGCGAGTTCGACAAGGTTGGGAGAATCAATATCCCGCAGAGTCTCAGGGAGAGTGTCTCCCTTGCCGCCAAAGAGGATTCGGTACTCCTTGGCACAGGCAACTATCTGGAGCTCTGGAACCGAAGTGCCTATGAGCAATACCTGCATGCAAGCATGGACGAGTTCCTTGACGCTGCACAGTCGCTCAGCGAAATGATCAGGGAGGACTTCTGATGGAGTACGTTCACTACTCGGTAATGACCCAGGAAATCCTCGAGTACTTGGTACCACCGAATGATCGGCCGGCGAAGATGGTCGACTGTACCTGTGGGGAAGGCGGACATACGTTCCTATTCCTCTCCAAATACCCAAACCTGGAAGTAACAGGGCTGGATCGTGACCGTGAGATCCAGAAGAAAGCAATCAAGCGAATGGAACCCTTTGGTGAACGTTTTACCCCCAGGAATATCTGGTTTGATGATTTCTTCTCTGAATATGGGCAGCAGGACCTGGATCTGGTTCTCTTTGACCTGGGTATTTCCAGCTTTCACTTTGAAGAGTCCGAACGCGGTTTCTCATTCAGGAAGGGTGAAGAGCTCGATATGAGACTGGACAAGGATGCCCCCATCAGTGCCCAGGATGTGGTGAACGGATACCAGGAAAAACGTCTGGCTGATGTCATCTATCAATTTGGTGAGGAACGATACTCCCGTCGTATTGCCCGGGCAATCGTAGAGGCACGCAAGCTCCATAGGATAACCGGTAGTGAGGAACTGGCTTCCATAATCTACAAATCAGTTCCCCCCAACTATCGCTATGGAAGGATTCATCCAGCCACCCGAAGCTTTCAGGCTATCCGAATCGAGGTGAACCGGGAGCTGGACAGGATTGAACCGGCACTAAAAGGTGCCGTGCAGGCATTGAGGAGTGGAGGAAGGCTTGCCGTCATAAGCTTCCATTCATTGGAGGACCGGCCGGTGAAGTGGCTGTTCAAGGGAATGGCAGAGGGGAGTGAGGCAACCATAAGGATCCTTACGAAAAAACCCCTGATACCCAGTGAGCAAGAAGTAAGTGAGAACCCAGCAAGCAGGAGTGCAAAACTGAGAATCATCGAAAAGCTGTAAAGGAGGCGAGCTATGGTACATGACTGGTACACCGTGGAGATTGACAGACAGCCGTCTGCTAAACCTCGCTACGCTGAGCGCCTCCAGCACGCCATGATTCTGGTCATGCTAATTCTCCTGATGGTAGCAATCTTCCTGCCGCTCTGGCAGCGGGGGATCAATCGCTCGCTTGAAGTGGAATATCAGACACTCCTGGAGAATCGCCAGGCATTGGAAGAGGAACAGCAGGTCCTGCGTGCCAGCATTTCCTCACTAAGTATGCCCGAGTCTTTGGCTGACGGTGCCTGGAGAGAGGGAATCGTATTCCAACCAATCAAGGCCGTGGCAATGCTACCCATCTCAAGGAGTAGCCAATGAACACCTACCAACATATAGACCAGTTCTCCTTTACTCCTTCATCCATTGCCCCCCTTTGTCAGGCAACATGCATCAGGGGTGGTTCCATTCGCATTGCTGATGTGCAGATTGACAGCAGGCTCTGCAGAAAGGGAAGCCTGTTCTTTGCCTTGAAAGGGGAACGTACCGACGGTTTTGCGTACATCAAGTCAGTATCAGAAAAAGGGGCTGCCGCAGTTGTAGTGCCTACTGAACGTGCACGGGAAGCCTTTCGCTTATGTGACTGTGCAGTTCTGGCCAGTGATGACGTACTTGCCAGTCTTCATGCACTATCCCGTTCCTACCTCTCCTTGTTCCCCCAATTGAAAACGGTGGGTATCACCGGCAGTTGTGGGAAGAGTACCACCAAGGAAGCCGTTGCCTGCATTACAGGGCAGCTCGGCCCGACAGCAAAGACCCCTGGAAACCTCAACAGTGAGTATGGACTCCCCCTAAGTACCTTCTCTTTGGAGAAGCAAAGCCGCTATGGAATCTTTGAGATGGGTATCGACCATGTCGGTGAGATGGATAGAATGGTTTCAATCCTCAAACCCAATATTGCACTTCTCACGAATATTGGGATTTCCCATCTTGAGAAATTTGGAAGCCAGGAGATCATCGCCCAGGAGAAGGCCAAGATTTTCCACCCAGGGATTGAAGCAGGGTTTGTAAGTCGTTCCTGCAAGCACTTGCCAAGCATTGAGAAACAAGCCTCAAGAACACTGCTCCGCTATGATGGGGAAGCCGTGAAGGCTGTTGACCTGGGGTTGGAAGGCTGGTCGGTGACCTATGAAGGGGAAACCTTCCAGATCAGGGCAGTGGGAAAACATCTGCTCGAAGATGTCTTTGGGGCCATTGCTATTGGAGCCTATCTTGGGGCAAGTCCAAGGGAAATAGCCCAAGCACTGGAGGGATTTACCCCGATGCAGGGAAGAAGCTCGGTATACCGTAGTGATATCACCATCATCGATGACTCCTACAATGCCAGCCTGGATTCCACCAGAAGCATTCTCTCCTATATTTCCAGCCTTAGATGGGAAGGGGAGAAGAAGGTTGTGCTCGGTCCTATGAAGGAACTGGGTAACCAGTCTCGTACTGCACACCGCTCGGTTGCGAATCTGCTTGCAAGATCCTCTTTTGGCAGGGCTTACCTCTATGGAAGTGAAATGAAAGAGGCAGCAAGCCAGCTCAGGCGTCAGGGATATGCAGAGAAAGTCTCATTTACCGAGAGCTTCGAGGAGTTGGAACATACTGTGGAGAGGCAGAGCAACCGGGGTGACCTGTTCTTGCTCAAGGCCTCACGCTCAGTTGGTATGGAACGGCTTATTCCGTCCCTTACTGAATATGCTGCAAGGAGGCCGATGAGGTATGCCTGATAGGTTGCTGCTCCTGTTTGTACTCTCGTTTGTCGTAACCTTCGTTATCTCGAAGGTTCTGTTGTCTTTTGTAAAACAGAGCGACATTGCAGTAAAACCGGAGCTGAGGGCCTTCCAGAAGCAAAAGGCAGGGACTCCCGTCCTCGGTGGCTTGGCCTTCACCTTGGGAACCTTGTTGGTTTCCCTCTTTGACCCTTCGCTTTCCAATCCACAGGTGTTGTTTCCCTTGCTTGCCTTGGTCATATTTGCCGGTATCGGTTTCCTGGATGACCATATGAAGAGCAAACACTCCAATGGTGATGGCTTGCCATCGGTAGTGAAACTGTTGTTGCAGATGCAGGGAGCCCTCTTGCTTCTAATCCTGGCCAAGGGACAGAACCTACTCATTACCCATATTGATCTGGTGGTATTCCAACTTGACCTGGGTATTGGCTATTACCTGTTTGCCCTGCTGTACATTCTATATTTCGTGAATGCAGTGAATATTACCGATGGGCTTGATGCATTGGCTGCAGGAAGCAGCCTTCCAATGCTTCTCTTGCTGGTGATGCTTTCCTTGAAGACGGGTAGTATGGCTTCCAGTGCATTGCTCGGTTCCTTGCTTGCCTTCCTTTTCTTCAATCTTCCTCCTGCCCGTTATTTCATGGGGGACTGTGGCAGCCATGCGCTTGGGGCATATATTGCAATGTCAGCACTGCTGATGGGCTCTGAGCTGGTATTGTTTCTTGCCAGTGGTTTATTCCTGCTTGAACTGGCTTCCAGCCTGATTCAGATCATTTCCATCAGACGGTTTGGCCGAAAGGTATTTACCATTGCTCCACTGCACCATGCATATGAACTCAAGGGAGTGAAAGAGGGCCGCATAGTGGTTGCTTTCACCTTGGTATCCTGGTTGTTTGCAGCAGTCTCACTGCTGATCAGTAGGTGAATGCCATGGATATACGAAGAGATTTTGATGATTGGCGGCAAAAAGAAGAACCACTTGAGGAAAGCGGAAGGAACCTGAGTGCCTTTACTTTCCTTTGTGTCGTCATCCTTATCACCTCTCTTGGGCTGATCATGCTCTACAGCGCCTCATACAATGAGGCCTTGGTACACGGACTTCCACATCACTATTTCTTCACAAGACAACTGATGTTCGTAGCGTTGGCAGTGGTTGGCTGGTTTGTCATCCGTTATATACCCCTTCGTTGGATAGAGAATATTTCCTATTTCGCATTGGTTGTATCAATGATTCTCCTCCTGTTGACCCTCTTCAGTCCATTTGGGCAGGAGCGTCTGGGTTCCAAGCGTTGGCTGCAGATTGGGCCCATTCCATCCTTCCAGCCTTCAGAGTTTGCGAAGGTGGGCATCATTCTTTTCTTTGCTGCCTACCATAAGAAGGACCGTAGCGATCAATCCATGATTCTTCGTCATGGGCTGCCCATAGTGATCAGCTTGGTGATTACCTTGCTGATCTTTCTCCAGCGAGACTACTCTTCAGCAATCTTGTTCCTGTTTATCTGTTTTGCCATGTTGATCGCCAGTGGGTTCAGGATTCTTCACATGGTCATTCTCCTTGCATTCCTGGTTCCCCCAGCGATTGTTGCGATGTTCAGTCAATCCTACCGGGTCAAACGAATTTTCTCTTTCCTGTTTCCCTCCCTCGATCCTAGTGGGATGAGTTATCAGGTAAGTACCGGGTTGAAGGCAATCTCTTCAGGAGGGCTGTTTGGGGTAGGGCTTGGTAATGGGTCCTACAAGCTTGGGCTTCTTCCTGAAGTCCAGAGTGACTTCATATTTGCCTCGGTTTGCGAGGAGTTGGGACTTGTGGGTGGAGCTTTCATTCTTGCACTTTTTCTCATGTTTGCGATTCTTGGATACCATGCAAGTCGAAGGATGCAGGACAGGGATCGTTTTCTCAGCTTGATGGCCTTTGGCCTGACCAGTATGGTGCTATTCCAAGCTATCCTGAATCTTGGAGTGGTAACTGCATTGTTACCGCCCACCGGTATTCCTCTACCGTTCTTCAGCCAAGGTGGAACCAATATTCTGGTGGTATTACTGAGCTGTGCGATGCTTTACCGAATTCTACTGATCAGCAGTGGCAGGATACCACTGTACAAGAGTTCCTTGGGCAAAGAGGAGCGAGCAGCGATTCATTTCCCTTCCCAAGGGGGCGTTGAATGAGACGCATGCCGATTGGGGTGAAGTTGACCGCGATGATTCTCCCCTTGGTTGTGTTCCTGGTATTCATTGCACTGCGCACAGTTCCGCAGTTCAAGATCACCACAATCAAGGTTGTTTCAGGAAGTGGGAAGGAGAGAATTCCTGCTTCACTCAAGGAACAATTGGCAACCTACGTGGGACTCTCTCTTTTTGAACTGAATTTCAATCGTCTTGAGCGTGAGTTGGGCTCATACCCGACAATTAAATCCCTGGAACTTAAAAGAGCCTTACCTTCCTCTCTGGAAGCAACTGTTTCCTTGGTGGAAAGTCCTGCCCTGGTGCAAACCACCGATGGGTTAGAGACCTATCTGGTTGAGGGAAATGCATTGGTGAGATTGCCTGCAGAGGATATTGATGCATGGAAACAGGAGATGGTTACCATACTGGTACCTCCGTCCTATGCACAGATGCTCAGAGCATATGGACTTGACCGCTCATTTCATCAGGTTATGGAATTGGCAAATTCCCTTGGAGAGAAAACTACCTTGATAACAAGTATAAAATACGATAATAATAGTAGTAACAGCTTTGGAAAGATGGTTTTGGAAATCTCCTCTCTCAATGCCCAGATTTGGGTGAGAGAGCCTGTAGGGACGGCCCAGATACAAGCGGCCGTAGCACTGGCCCAACAGGACCAGAAGGATACACTCTCCTTCCTCAGCTCGGAAGACAAGCGTTATGACCTCTATCGAGAGGGTTTGGTGCGCAGGTAATGAGACCGACCAGAAGGGGGTTGCTGTAATGGCTGGTGATAAGATGTTGATGGGACTGGATATAGGCTCAAGCCGAACTAGATGCGTTATCGGCTCAGTGAGCCGGGATGGCCAGTTGATGGTAGACAGCATCTGTGAGCACTCCAGTGAAGGAGTTCGAGCCGGTTCCATCGTTAATATTGAGCAGACCTTGAAGACCATCCAAACGGTGATCAATGAAGCGGAGCTCCAGGCAGGAGCTGAGATGAGTGAAGTCATCATCGGAATCGGTGGGGAGAATATTGTTGGTATCCCCAGTACCGGGGTGGTCGGGATCAATAGCAAGGACCAAGAAATAAAAAGAGAAGATATTTTTCGCAGTCTTGAGGTCGCCAGGGCGTTTGAACTACCCCAGGACCGTGAGATTCTCCATACATTGGTTCAGGACTTCCAGATTGATGGACAGATGGGTATCAAGGATCCCATCGATATGCTTGGGCATCGGCTCGAGAGCCGGGTGCTGATTGTAACTGCTTCTTCTGCAATTTGCCAGAATGAGCGAAAGTGTATCCAGCGGTCTGGTTTGAGCGTACAGAGAATGGTATTGCAGAGCCTTGCCGATGCTGAGGTAGTCCTCAGCGGTGAGGAAAAAGAGATGGGCACAATCCTTATCAATATCGGCAGTGGTATCACGAATATGATAGCTTATACCAATGGGGCTCCCGTCTATACAGGTGGGGTTAACCTAGGAGGAGATGCTGTCACGAATGATATTGCCTACATTCTGAACAAGACGCGGGGAACCGCGGAACAGATAAAGTGTGAAAGTGGTCACAGTTATGTACCTTCTGTCAGTAGTGAGGATATGGTACTTATCCCCCAGGTGGGAGGCCTTCCACCCATCAAGATGCCGAAGAAAGAGCTCAGCAAGGTCATTGAACCAAGAATGGCTGAAATCTTCAGTAGATTGCAGAGCGACTTGGAAAAAGCCCAGGTGCATGGTTCCTTTGGTGGTGGGGTGGTATTGGTAGGAGGAGGGGCCCTGCTTAGCGGGGTTACCGAACTGGCAAGTGAGATTTTCCAGCTTCCCGCACGCCTCGGATTCCCTGAGGCTATTGGGGGCTTGGATCGGAGTTATATCAGTCCACAGTACACGACTGTGCTTGGCTTGATGAAGAGTGAAGCTCGTAGGGCACGGAATACTGCTACCGGAACACGTTCACGCAAGGAGCGGACGCGTCGCAAGGAAGGTGGGGCAGTCTCGAAGCTCCGTGGTTTTTTCAGGACACTGTTTTAATCGTGCCGAATGGCGAAGGAATAGAGTATGGATTTTGGAATGTTTGAAGTTGAGGATATGGTTCAGGATGAACAAACCACTGCCACGGTCATCAAGGTGCTCGGGGTAGGAGGTGCTGGGGGGAATGCGGTTAATCGTATGATTGCCAGTGGCCTGAAAAAGGTGCAGTTCGTTACCATGAACACCGATATGCAGGCCTTACAGCGATCCAACGCACAGGTCCGTCTTCCCATCGGCAAGGAGTTGACAGGAGGTCTCGGTGCAGGAGGTGTTCCTGAGGTGGGTGAGAAAGCTGCCCAGGAGAGCAAGGAAGACATCCGTCGCGAGATTGAGAACGCTGATATGGTTTTCATTACCGCCGGTATGGGAGGCGGAACCGGTACCGGTGCTGCCCCGATCGTTGCTGAGATTGCCAAGAGCTGCAATGCCCTCACCGTTGCGGTGGTAACCACCCCGTTCGCTTTTGAAGGGAAGAAGAAATTGCTCTTGGCACAGGCAGGAATTGAGAAACTGCGAAAGCAGGTGGATACCCTTATCATCATCCCCAACCAATATTTGCTGAAGGTAGTGGAGAACAATACCCCTATCAAGCAGGCCTTCCTGATGGCGGATGAAGTCTTGTATATGGGTGTACAGGGAATCAGTGAGCTGATCACAGAACCAGGTGAGATCAACATTGACTTTGCAGACGTAAGGACTGTCATGAAAGGCAAGGGTGATGCTCTCATGGGTATCGGATTTGGAGAAGGGGCGAACCGTGCAGTTGATGCTGCCCGCCAGGCCATCAACAACCCCCTCCTGGAAAATGCCAGTATAGAAGGGGCCAAGAGTGTCCTGGTCAATCTCTCGGGTAGCGACAACCTTACCCTCCAGGAGTACCAGGATGTCGTTGAGTTGGTAACCGACAAGTGCAGTGATGATGCCCTGATCATCGCAGGTCAGGCTTTCAATCCTGAACTGGGTGACCGAATCAAGGTCACTGTGGTGGCAACTGGCTTTGAACGGAAGGAAGAGGTTGTTGGTGCTGAAGTGCCTGAGATGGATATGGTCAAGCGCCACTATGCCGCTGCAAAGGTTGACGAGAAGAGGCAGGAAGAAGATGCCCCTGCTGCCAAAAACACCCAGGAGGACGAGGAACCAATCCCTGCAATCCAGGTGAATCGTTGGCAGGATCTGCAGAAACAGCTGGGCAAGGGGTCGGGTAGTAATTCCAACGACTATACCATCCCTGCCGTACTGAGGTACTCCAGGAATAAAGCAGAAGAGAAATAACCATGGCTCTCCCCGTTGACCAGCTCTTGCTAGAAGAGTACGAGGATTATCTGATGATACAGCGTCGTCTATCACAGGCGACGCTGTCGGTCTATCTATACGAAGTTTCTCGTCTGTTGGAAACAGAACTCCCCCTTGAGACAGTGGATGCAACCCAACTCGAAACCTATCTGATCGGGGAGAGAAAGGAGCGCAACCTCAGCCCTGCAAGTCTTGCAAAGACACTCAGTGCACTTAGGTCATTCTTTTCCTTTCTGCAACTCCAGAAGATAAGGCAGGACAACCCTGTCCTCCTGATCAGTCATTCACAGAAACCGCTCACGCTTCCCCTGGTGGCAAGTGTGGAGCAGATTGATGTACTCCTTGAAAGTATTGATACGAGCTCCCCACTGGGATATCGGGATCGCACCTTGTTTGAATTGATCTACTCCTGTGGATTGAGAATAAGTGAGGCATGTAATCTTGAGGTTTCTGATTATCAGGATGGAAAACTGCGGGTACTGGGAAAGCGGGATAAGCTTCGTATTGTTCCAGTAGGGGAGATAGCAGCCAACTATCTGGATATATACCTTAGGGATATTCGTCCCTCGCTTGTCGGAATGCGCCTTGCCAACAAGGCCCTTTTTGTCGGACGTAGGGGAAGGAAGCTTACCAGGCAGGCCATATATAAACGTTTTGTCAGCTACTGTGGGGAGTGCGGCCTTGATGCAAAGGTGCATACGCTTCGCCATAGCTTTGCAACCCACCTCCTCGAGGGGGGGGCTGACCTAAGAAGTGTCCAGGAGTTGCTT